>ENA-OPCA01000008-OPCA01000008.1-human-gut-metagenome-genome-assembly--contig:-NODE-8-length-194014-cov-13.216577_pt1 | contig 194014 bp, 155 predicted proteins | sample MGYA00241076_ERZ501468 | MGnify/ENA primary metagenome ERZ501468 (study PRJEB25962, sample SAMEA2042633) | human gut metagenome | biome: human gut; feature: human-associated habitat; material: faeces... | reverse complement strand
TAACGCTACACGTCCGCATATTAGTACATATATCTTAGGTTAGTGGCGTTTTTTTGAAGGGTCAATGTCAGTGCAGTTGTACAGATATACTCACGAAAATATTAATGCCTTGTCGATACGGGAAATGTTTTAAGCGGTGTTGGCGATATATTTAACTGTGTGACTTTAATAATAATCAGTTTATCGTGACAGACTTAAGGCACCGCTTATGCGGTGCCTTAAGTTATATATGCCTGTTTTACACGGCATCTTTTTCTTCTTCCTTTTCCTCCATTGTGATAATTATGAACGCCATAGTCATAAACACGGCGCATATCATCACAGCCCACTGATTTATTGCTGTCACGCACAGATCGCCTGCGATAGCGCCGATGGCGAACATTGCGTTTATGCTGAAAAGAAGCAAGCCTTTTCTCAAATCGTCCCTGTTTTTATGAGCGACATATTCGCATATAGATGAAGCCGCTGTTCTCATATTGCCTATACACATTGTGGTGGCACAGGCGTAGCTCTGCGGATATGCGCCTCTTATGCTTATCTTTCTGAATGCCTCTACCTGTGCGCCGCAGGCAAGAGAAATAATGCAGTTGCAAAGGATATTAAGCTCATACGGTATAAATGCCGCCGCAAAGAGTGCCGCCGCCTCGAACAGAATAACTATCTGCCGTCTGTGGAGTGCTCTGCCCTTGAAGATATGATGCACCGTCTGTGCAAGCACAACGCCTGCTATAAATGCCATTACAGGAGCAAAATATCTGAGTGCGACAACAAAATTGCCTTTTGCCAGATTCACCGCCATAAGAAGAATATTTCCCGTCTGGGCATTAGCGAATACCTCTCCCCTGCACATATAGGAGTATGCGTCCATAAATCCTCCGGACATTGCGAGAATGTATACAAGCACCATAGAATTTTCGCAGACGCTGATTTTCTTTTTCATAACATCACCGATAGTAATTGTAGCACATTGCCGCATATCTTTCTATTGTTAAAAACAACAAAAATTATCATAGGCGTTACGGATGAAATGTAAAAAGTAAACGGGCTGCCTGAAGCAGCCCGTTAAACGATTGTCAATTGAGTTTATTGCCGCAATTCCGGCAGAATGACGCACCCGGAGTTACCGGAGTGCCACAATTGCCACAGAATGCCGGCGAAGTCTGCTGTACGGGAGCCGCTTGTGCCACAGCCGCCTGAACAGGAACTTCTGTGTTCGCATCTTCCTGCGGTATATCCTGCGGTATATCCTGCGGAGCTTCCTGTGAAACAGGCTGATATTGTGCGCTGTCCTGCGGAGCTTCCTGTGAAACAGGCTGATACTGTGTGTTATCCTGCGGTATATCCTGCTGAACAGGCTGATACTGTGCATTGTCCTGCGGTATATCCTGTGAAACAGGCTGATACTGTGCGTTGTCCTGCGGTATATCCTGCTGAACAGGCTGATACTGTGCGTTGTCCTTCGGTATATCCTGTGAAACAGGCTGATATTGTGTGTTGTCCTGCGGTACTTCCTGTGAAACAGGCTGATACTGCGTATTTTCCTGCGGAATATTCTGCTGATACTGCTTGGGGTAGCCCTGCGGAACATTCTGTCCGTACTGCTGAGGGTAGCCCTGCGGAACATTCTGCTGATACTGCTTGGGATAACTCTGCGGAATATTCTGCTGATACTGCTGAGGATAACCCTGCGGAACATTCTGCTGATACTGCTGGGGATAACCCTGCGGAATATTCTGTCCGTACTGCTGGGGATAACCCTGCGGAATATTCTGTCCGTACTGCTGAGGGTAGCCCTGCGGAATATTCGGCTGACCGTAAGGCTGATAAGGGTTATACTGAGGTGCTCCCGCAGGTGCGGCTGCACCTCTTATAAGACCGTTTGCGGCGTTGAATTTTCCTCTTGCTATACAGCTTACGATAAATGCGGCCAGTCCGAGCAAGCCTGCCGTAACAAAATACAAGGCATAAAACAATATAGGCGTGCCGATATTTGCATCAGCTCCGAAAACTGCCTCGAGCGACATACCGAATCTTGTAGGAACTATCAAAAATCCGAGCACCACTTTCAGAAATCCATCAGCCGAATCAAAGAAACCGTCCGACGCCATATTAAACAACAATGTAATGATAAGGAATGCCAAAATGAGTAATATGCCGATGATAAAATCAATGACAGAAATCACCTGTGCGGCTGTTTTTGCTCCTCTTGCCTTTCCTTTTATATAAAACGGCGCAAGAATAAAGCAAGCTATTGACGATAAAGCCACCACAATGGCAACTATGAATAAAATTGTCGGAAATGTCATATATTCCGAAAACATTTCTTCAATGTAGCCGGTCAGCTCTTGTACGTTCTGTAATCCTAACCCCATAATTTTCCTCCTTAATGACGGATAACTGTATTTTCCGTAAATTGTTCCATCACATTAAATGTGATTTACAATACCATTTTAACACAGTTGATAACTCAAGTCAACACAAAATATATTGCCTTTTGGAGCTTAATGTGATATACTGTTTTTATATAAGCCGTCACACAGGCTGTCGGCTTACAGATAAATGTACTTAATGAATAACAAACAGAATATGATTATTACTATTACAGAGCAGTATGGCTGCTCATCCGATTAAAGAAAGGCGGAACAAGATCATGTGTGGAATAGTAGGATATGTAGGCGCAAAAGAATGCACCGCAATACTTGTAAACTCACTTACGAAGCTGGAATACAGGGGTTATGACTCGGCAGGTATAGCCGTGTTTGAGGGCGACAGAATAAAAACCGTCAAGGCCAAGGGCAAGCTCAAGGAAGGGCTTATCAAAAAGCTCGAAAACGAGCCTCATTTCACAGCTACGGCAGGTATAGGTCATACACGCTGGGCAACGCACGGCGAGCCGAGCGACATTAACTCTCACCCGATAGGAAACGGCAGAGTATCAATCGTTCATAACGGTATAATCGAAAACTACCGCAAGCTGAAGGAATTTCTCATTTCGAAGGGATACGGCTTTGAGAGCCAGACCGACACGGAGGCTGTGGCAAAGCTGCTCGACTACAACTATGACGGCGACCCTATAGATACAATAATCAGGACAATTGCCGATATAGAGGGTGCATATTCGCTCGGCATAATGTTCAGGGAGCATAAGAACCGCATATTTGCGGCAAGAAAAGAAAGTCCTCTGATAGTCGGCAAGGGAAATGGCGAAATGTTTATTGCGTCCGATGTTACCGCTATAATCGAATACACAAGAGAATACTATCTGCTTGAGCCGGGAGAGGTTGCGGATATAACAGCCGACGGCGTTACGTTCTATGATATGCACAAGAATGTCATAGAAAAGGAATTACAGGTTGCTACCTGGGATGTTTCGGCGGCTGAAAAGGGCGGATATGCTCATTTTATGCTCAAGGAGATATGCGAACAGCCCGACGCACTCAAAAAGACAATAAATCCCCGTATCAAGAACGGCTTACCCGACTTTTCAGAATGCGGTCTTACCGATGAAAAGCTGAGGAGCTATCACCATATCTATATAGTAGGCTGTGGCTCTGCAATGCACGCAGGCATGGTAGGAAAATACGTTATAGAAAAGCTGGCACGCACTCCCGTTGTTGTGGATATTGCTTCGGAATTCCGCTACCGTGATCCTCTGCTTGCGCCGGACGATCTTGTAGTTATTATCTCGCAGTCGGGCGAAACCGCAGATACGCTTGCCGCTCTGAAGCTGGCAAATTCAATAGGCGCAGACACGCTTGCGATAGTAAACGTGGTAGGCTCATCAATAGCAAGAGAAGCAAAGATGGTAATGTATACCCTTGCGGGACCTGAAATATCGGTATGCTCCACAAAGGCATATATGGTACAGGCGGCGTTTATGTATCTGCTTGCTTTCCGTGTTGCGTATGCAAGAAATGCAATTGACGAAGAACAGTGCAGACAGCTTATATCGGAGCTTTCACAGATTCCCTCAAAGGTACAGAAATGCGTTGACGATCAGACACAGTACCAGAAGGTAGCGTCCAAGCTGATAAGCGCAGACAGCCTGCTGTATATAGGCAGAGGTCTTGACTATGCGCTCAGTATGGAGGGCAGTCTTAAGCTGAAGGAAATTTCCTATATCCACTCGGAAAGCTATGCCGCAGGCGAGCTGAAGCACGGCACTATCTCCCTTATCGAAGACGGTATGCCGGTCATCGCAGTTGCCACACAGCACGATCTTTACGAAAAAACGATGAGCAATATAAAGGAAGTAAAGACAAGAGGCGCTACTGTTGTAATGGTATGCAGTGAGGATATGAAGTTTGACGGGAACGATGTTGATTATCCCGTTATGCTCCCTCTTGCAAGAGATCTTCTTATGCCGCTTGTCGCTGTAGTACCGTTACAGCTTATTGCATATTATACTGCGGCGCTCAAAAACTTTGATGTTGACCATCCGAGAAACCTTGCAAAATCGGTAACGGTCGAATAATCACGGAAAAGGAATGTTCAAATGTACGATATAACAGGCGCAGTTTCTCTGTGGGATCATCTGGCTGAAACCTCAAAACCGATAATAATATACGGTATGGGTGACGGCGCACAGAAAATACTCGATGTATGCTCCTTGAAGAATGTAAAAATATCGGGATTCATGGCGAGCGACGACTTCGTGAGAGGTCACAGCTTTGCGGGCTTTGAGGTGAAAAAGCTGTCCGATATTGAACGGCAGTTCGGTGACTGTATCATACTCGTTGCTTTCGGCACTCATATTGACGAGGTGATACAGCGTATCATTGCCATTTCGGACAGGCACGAATTATACGCTCCCGATGTTCCGGTAATAGGCGGGGGCTTATTCACAAAAGAATACGCCGAGGAGCACAGAGCCGAGCTTGAAAGAGTTTACTCGATGCTTGCGGACGAGAAATCAAAACAGGTCTTCGACGGCTGGCTTGAATATCGTATAACGGGAAGGATACAGCCGCTTTTACGCAATCAGACGGATAAAGCGGAAGGATATGAAATACTTGACCTCGGCGGCAACGAAACCTATGCGGATCTCGGTGCTTACAACGGCGACACGATAACCGAGTTTCTGGAAGTGACTGGCGGACAGTTCAACAAAATCTTTGCGATGGAGCCTGACGGGAAGAATTACGCAAAGATGAAACGCATACACTACAAGCTGAGCCCTTATGACTTCAGAACGGTGAATGCGGGTGCGTGGAGCTGTGACACGGTCTGCGAGTTCATATCAAAGGGCGGAAGAAATTCATCGCTTATCCCCTACGAAAAGGGAAAGCCTGTAAATCCGTCACGGATAAAGGAAATAGAAATGCGAAGCCTTGACAGCTTTGTAAAGGACGAGCGTATAACCTATATAAAATATGATGTTGAGGGCAGTGAGAGCGAGGCTCTTGACGGCAGTAAGACGGTAATAAAGCGTGACAAGCCGAAGCTGCTCGTTTCACTCTATCATCGCACGGAGGATATGTTTGCCCTGCCCATAAAGGTAACGGAGCTGAATCCGTCATACAAGCTGTATTTAAGACAGCACCCGTATATTCCTGCGTGGGATATGAATCTTTACTGCATATAAAACAATTCTGAAAGGGAAATGAATGAAAAAAATCGTACTTGTTATCCTGCTTGTGCTTGTTACCGCAGGAATAGGGCTTTTGCTGTATATGCTGCTTACACGCACAACTCCCGTGTACGCCGGCAGCAGCAGGGAAATTATAAGTGACGGCTCAAACTTTGCCGTTTCGGCAAGCTATTATTCTGGGCTTGACAAGGCAGAGGTCGACACTGCCCTGCTTGATGTCCAGGACGGCGTTGAGGGCGCATTGACGGCTTATGACGCAATTCTTGCAAAGGGAACGCCGGTGTTCCATCCCACCTTCAATATAGCCTTATCGGACTACGGAACGGGTTATTTTGCCGTGCAGGGATATGCGGAGGATATACCGCTTGATAATCAGAAGCAGGTAGGCTTCTACTGTGCCGACCTTACGCTTAATATATATACGGACGGAAACTCAAAGATAATATCCCTGCGGAACATAATGCCCACAGAGCTTACACGTCAGAATGTTACTCTTCCTGTAATATATGACGATGCGTTATCCGCAACGGCTCTTCTGACCGACAGCACAGATTTTGATATGAGCCTTGCTTTTCTTGACGGCAAGACAAGCACTACGCTGACGTTTGAATGGACGTATAATGTACGCTGCAGTGTTCCGCTGAACCTATCGGGGCTTGACGAGCAGACGGTGAGCGCCGACATTACATTCACTAACAACAACGGTGTTGTGACAGCCGCCTTTGCAGGTTAATGCAAAAATTAAAATTAAGAGTTGCACAGATTAAACATTTAATGGATATTTTATAGTTGCTAATCGCCATAATTATGTTACTGTGCAACGTTTTTTTGACGAAATTGCATAATTCTTTGCAAGAAAACGAAAAAACGCTTGCAAAACGGCTTCATTTGCATTATAATTAAAACATGGGTGCAGTGAAAAACTGCGTTAAAATTCTTTATTATAAGGAGTTTGCGATAATGGAAAAGAATGAACTGATAAAGCTGAATGAAGAAGCTAAAAAGCAGTATGACGAGCTTTGCAAGCAGGGTCTGAAGCTGGATATGTCAAGAGGCAAGCCCTCTCCCGCACAGCTTGATTTATCACTTGATATGCTGACACATTGCCTTGACGGTGATTATATGTCGGAAACCGGTGTTGACTGCCGTAACTACGGTGTGCTTGACGGTATAGAAGAAGCAAAAAGACTTTGTATGCCTATGCTCGGTGTTGCTCACGATGAAATAATCATCGGCGGTAACTCAAGCCTTCAGCTTATGTACGATACAATGGCAAGAGCGATGCTCCTCGGCGTTCTCGGCGGCGACAAGCCCTGGGGAAAGAACGAGAAGGTAAAGTTCCTCTGCCCCGCTCCCGGTTATGACAGACATTTTGCTATCTGCCAGAGCCTCGGCATTGAGATGATTACAGTGCCTTATACTCCCGACGGTCCCGATATGGACGTTGTAGAAAAGCTGGTAAGCGAAGATGAGCTTATCAAGGGTATCTGGTGCGTACCTATGTACAGCAACCCCGATGGCATCACCTGCTCAGACGAAACGGTAAAGCGTTTTGCTAACCTTTCGCCTAAAGCAAAGGATTTCAGAATATTCTGGGATAACGCCTACTGCGTTCATCACCTTACAGATACTCCCGACACTCTGCTGAACCTTCTTGAAGAAGCTAAAAAGACAGGCAAGCAGGATATGGTGTTTATGTTTGCGTCCACATCGAAGATTTCGTTCCCCGGCAGCGGTCTTGCATTCATCGGTGCGAGTGCGGAAAACATCAAGTTTATCAAGAGCCAGATGACATTCCAGACTATCGGCTACGATAAGCTCAACCAGTTAAGACACGCTCGTTTCTTCAAGGATTTTGACGGCATAAAGGAGCATATGAAAAAGCACAGAGCTCTAATCGAGCCTAAGTTCAGGATTGTTCTTGATATGCTCGACAAGGAGATTACCCCCACAGGCTTCGGCTCATGGCACAAGCCCAACGGCGGTTATTTCATCTCGTTCAACGGTCTTGAAGGCACAGCAAAGCGTACTGTTGAGCTTTGCAAGCAGGCGGGAGTTGTTCTGACAGGCGCAGGTGCAACTTATCCTTACGGCAAGGATCCTCACGATAACAATATCCGTATCGCTCCGACGTATCCTACCGAGGCAGAGCTTGCAAAGGCTATGGAGGTATTCTGCGTTGCAGTAAAGATTGCGGCTACCGAATCGCTTTTAAAGTGATTTCTCTTTCATAATGTTGACGAAACATTAAAATCGTGTTATAATAATAGGGCTGATTTACGTCAGCCCTTTATATTTACGCCTGTAGCTCAGCTGGATAGAGCAATAGCCTCCGACGCTATGTGTCGTGCGTTCGAATCGCATCAGGCGTGCCAAAAAACTGCATCGCAATCAACCGTATTTGATTGCGGTGCTTGTTTTTTGTTGTCAGCCTTGCGAGGAGAACGCACAGGTGCGTCTCGAATCGCATCAGGCGTGCCACGTCGGAACGAGTTACGCTTGTTCCGATTTTTTATGCTATAAAAAATCAGTCACCCGCTCCACTGTTCCTCCTTTTCGCAAAAAAGTAACGCTCGGCAAGGCTGCTCGCTTGTACTGCACTCGTCAGCCTTGCCTTCGCTGACAACTTTTTTGCGGTCACCGGCTTTGCGCCACAGTAAACCGTATTTGATTGCGGTGCTTGTTTTTTTGCTGTCAGCCTTGCGAGGAGAACGCACCAAGGCAGGATTTGCAATTTTCTGACGGAAATGCTATAATTAATATATAAGATTCGGAATCAGCTTTTAAATACGGAAATCAGGTGAATTTATGACATATCGTAAATACCCGGACGAAAAAACGGTAAATGAATATATTGCTAAAAAAGAACCGTTGATATTTGCAATATCCTTTGACGGTGAAACTGTACTTATGTCACGGCTTGACGACAGCTTTGAGCATCATATACTGCTTGCAAACTTCGGCATAAGCCAGAATGACATTGATAAATATTTCAGAGTAATAGTTGACGACCGCTCTGCCGAATGGACATTCGTATGCCCGCATGACTACTGCGGAATTACCGACAGGAAGAAACGTATAACACGCTTCTATAACGATGGATTTACGGCTATTTCGCACGTTCTGTCTGATATAGGATATTTCTCAGACCTCACTATCCCTCGCCGTTACAGGCGACACTTTGATGCTATGGGAGATGATTCGTCCTATTTGCCGTATTGAATGTAATTTAACATACTGAAAGTCACAGTAAGCCTATTTGATTGCGGTGCTTGTTTTTTGTTGTCAGCCTTGCGAGGAGAACGCGCAAAATTATAAATTTACTTAATAAAACAAAATAAGGGCAACGTCAGCAACGCCGCCCTTACAAAAATATCATTAATATTATACTCGTTCTATTTGAAATTGTCAGCAACAAATACACAGCGTTATTCTGATTTTAAGATATTTGTCCTTTTTATTGTACACTGTCTATGCTACAATAACAACATAAACAAGGCGCTTGCGAAAGGGGCGATATTATGTTTGACTGGAACGGAAACGGTAAGCACGATGCCTTTGATGACTTTGTCACATTCGGGCTTCTCGAAGATATGATAAACGAAAACGAGGAGGATGAAAAGCCCTCTGCAAGAAATCGTAACAGGAGAATTCATCATCGCTATGATATCTATCAGGACACTAACGATGCCCGCAGGAATGCAATAACAACCTTCTGGCTTGTTTTAGGATTGATTATTCTTATTGTCGGTTTTATTCTGATAATCTGCAATATCAAAAATCAACTTCTGATAGCGCTTTCTATATTCGGTTTAGTATTTATCAGCTATACTGTAATGGCACAGGGCTTTGACAAAGACCATTAGCATACGGCAACAGCCCGAAAGACCTATAGCGGTATGCAGGCTTTGTTTGTCCTTTTTATTGTACAATCCTTATGCTACAATAACAACATAAACAATGCGCTTGCGAAAGGGGCAATATTATGTTTGACTGGAACGGAAACGGAAAGCACGATGCCTTTGATGACTTTGTCACATTCGGGCTTATTCATCATATAATCGAGGACAGCAAGAAAAATGAACAGCCGCCTGTGCAGAATAATCGCAGGGGGATTTATCGTCACTATGACAATACCGATACACGCAGTGAAGCGGTAAAGTGCTTGTGGATGATTTTCGGAATTGCTATTTTAATCGGCGGTGTTGCACTGACGGTTTGTTTTATTGAAAATCAGCTGCTTTTCATACTCGCTCTGCTCGTTACAGTGATAGTAGGCTTTATCGTAGCGTCGCAAGGCAACGACGACTAAAACGCTTAGCATAAAGTAACAGCCCGCAGGAGTTTTATCTTTCTGCGGGCTGATTTTTTTTAGATTTATACGCTTGCCGTTTCTGCGGTTACGGCTGTATTTGATGTGTTTGCGGAGCAGACGGGGCAGACGTTTACGGTTTCGCCTGCAATGAATTTCATCGCCTTGTCGGTACTCCAGAAGAAACGCTCCTCGCCGTAGGTTTCGATAAGGCCGCAACGGTGGAACATTTCGTCAACGGCAGGCTGTACGCACGAGAAGTATATTTCTATCTTCCTTGCGGAAAGGCTGTCACAAAGCTCCTTCATAGCCTGTACACCGGAAATATCCGCTATAGGCACGCCACGCATTGAGAATATCAGCTTTCCGCCGTCATCGACCTCAAGATGTGACAGCTTCTCCGACAGCTTGTTTGATGTTCCAAAGTAAAGCGGACCTGTGACATATACTACCTTTGTACCGCCGAGCTTTCCGTCCTTGTCGGTTATATCTATCTTCGCAGGGTCAACATCCGCAACGTTTACCGTCATATCCGAAACCTTAAGCACGAACATGATGACCGAGAAAAGTATACCGATTATAATTGCGACAGTGAGGTCGAATATAACCGTTGCCGCCATTGTGATAAGATACTGGAACATTGCGGTCTTTATTTTTCTGCCGAAAATGTCCTTTATTACCGCAAACTCGTTCATTCTCCACGCAGTTACGATAAGTACGCCTGCAAGCGCCGCCATAGGTATCTTTGACATTACACCGCCGAGCAGGAACATTGACGCTAAAAGCACCAGTGAATGTATTACACCGGCTATTCTTGTCTGTGCGCCGCTCTTTATGGCAACGCTCGTTCTTGCGATTGCCGCTGTCGCAGGCACACCGCCGAAAAATGGTATCAGCATATTGCCTATGCCCTGTGCTACAAGCTCCTGATCGCTGTCGAGCTTCTCATTCTTCATTCTGCCTGCGCTCGCACCGCACAAAAGGCTCTCGATAAGTCCGAGTGCCGCAATACTTATTGCAGGGAATATAAGATTCTTGACCGTGTCAAAATCTATCGCCGTAATATCAAGTCGGTCATTAAGTAAAAGCGTCTGCGGTATCTCGCCTACAATGCCGACATTGAAATTGAATATGAAGTTCAGCGCCGTTGCTATTATAATAGACATAAGCGACGACGGGATGATAGCATTGAGCTTTTTGGGGTATATAAGCATAAACACTATAACACATACGCCGATTGCTATTGCCTCAAAATTCAGTGTCTGAGGCGTGTTGAAGTAGCTTACTATCTTATCTATAGTAGAAGCACCCTCGCACTTAAGTCCCGTAAGGTTGTTTATCTGACCGAATGCAATGATTATTGCTATACCCGATGTAAAGCCTGTGATAACAGGTGTGGGTATAAACTGTACCAGTCCGCCGAGCTTGAATATTCCGCACAGCAGAAGTATAGCACCCGACATAAAGCAGGCAATGAACACACCCTGTATCTGATATGTAGCCACAAGCGAGCAAAGGATAGCCGCCATAGCGCCCGTAGGTCCTGAGATCTGATACGAAGCACCCGAAAGCAGACCTATTACAACGCCTGCGATAAGTGCAGTGATAAGTCCTGCGGCGGCAGTCGCACCGCTCGATATACCGAATGCAAGCGCAAGCGGAAGTGCCACAGCCGCTACTGTGATACCGGCAAGCACATCTTTCCCGAATTTTCCTGCATTATAGCCTTTGAATTCTGTCTTTAAACGTTTGAAATAACGCTTTATCATTTCTCTCCCTCTTTCTGTTCATTTGTCCTGCGGACAAACAGCAACCTATATATTCTATACCTGAAAGAGAAATTTGTATATATCAAAACTCAACAAAGATTTGTTCACATCGGGGAAATTTTAAGTTTATTTTTTGTTTTGCATAAAGAAAAGCCTTCCGCTGTCATAATGACGGACGGAAGGCTTCGCTTTTGATGTTTTGATGTTTTACTGTGCCGCTTCAAGCAGTTTGTTGTTTACTCTTGTCTGCACTTCGATATAGTAGGCTTTTTCGGCATCGTTCATATCCGAGCTGTTCCACTTTTCAAAGCTCTGTGAAAGCTCGTTATATTTGCTGATATATGTCGTATAATCTGTGATAAGGCTGAGATCGGTCGGGTTTGCCTGATACTTCTTCATAAAGTCAACGTAATCGTTCATAAAGCTCTCGTAGTTGTCCATAGCCTCTTTGAAATCACTTCTCAGACCACTTGCATCGGCTTCTGCCGGCTTGCTTGTTTCGGGGGCATTAGTCGTTTCGCGCTTTGAAGTATCGGATAACTGCTCGCTTTCATCGGATTTTCGGGGAGGATCAACCCTTATAAACATTACACTGTTTCCTTCGTACGACAGATCCAAATGCCACCCATCACTGTTATAAGCGTCAAAACGGGTATCGGATTTGCTGTAATCAACAGTAAATCCCTTGTCTATACAAGCCGATACATACGCATTATAATCCGATTTAGGAGTTTTGCCAAGATACAAGCAGAAGTAGTCATCGTGTTCAAAATTGATTTTACCGAATGTTGATTTCGGCTTAGGAACAAGTTTTCCTGCTTTTCCGATAGGAAAAATGATTTCATCCATTTCCATAGGTGCTTTAAGCTGTATAGTTAAATCTTCGCTGCCACTGAAATGTGTAAGCTCTATCTGATAACCGTCAGCGTTGAATGCTATGTATCCGGAGTATTCTGTTTCTTCTTCTACCGTAAAGCCTCTGTCCTTGCAGGCTGTGATATAATCTTTGTACTGATTATCGTCTACCGATGAAAATTTTATCCATAATTCTTCTTCGGTATTCTCGTATGTATGATCTACCGTTCCCTTTACCTCGGGGATAATATTGCTCAGCACTATTTCATCCGACCACGCTTCATAACTGTTGTTACTGCCGCTGCTGTCGGTACTGCTGTCGGCAGATACCGAGCTATTCACGGTGTTACTGCTTTCCGTCTGAGAAGATGTGCCGTTGCTGTTGCACGCTGTGAGTGATAATGTGCATATAAGTGCCGCCGCTATCGCTATGAAGCGTGTTCTTGATTTTTTTACTGTGACTTTCATAAATACCTCTCATTTCGTATTACTTGTTTTGATGATCCGCCATATTGAACGCTCGGAGTAGTCATATTTCTTAGCGAGTTCAAGAATATTCTTGCCGTTATATTCCCTGATAATTGCCCTGTGCGTGTATTCCTTTGAATACAGGCGGTCGGGGAACGAAATCTGAGTTCCGTGAAACATTTTATGAATTATTCTGGCATTTTCAATTCCGATTTCATTTGCTATTTCACGATAGACCTCATTCAATCCGTTAATCTCGTTTTTCATAAGCTCCGTATCTTGTTCCTTCAGCTTTCTTTCATCCATTGACATAATACCACCTCGCAACAGACATAACAAATGACATTTTCATTGCATCTGGCAGTACGCTGTCAGTTAAAACAGCTCTGATATTGCTTTTCATAATAAAAGCTCCTTTCCGAACAATTCCTGTTCAGAAAAGAGCGTGTTATTTTTGCGAGTTTGTCACTGAAGTTTCTAAAAAACGACCTGCAGGTTTTATCCTGCAGGTCGCATTTTTATTCACTTTTGATATTGCTATGCTCGTGGGTGCTTTCCTTAGCTATCTCCCTGAGCTTCATTCTGTTCTCTTTGGCTATCGTTTCATTGTGAAGCCACATCTTTATAAGTGCTACCGAATAAAGAATACCGGAAAGAAGCATTACACCTATACAGATAAGAATGAGTAAGGATGATGCAGGCGAACCCTCCGGGAATACTCCGGGGAAGAACAGTAAAGCCAGCACTGCGATATAGATAATAGCCGTGCAGACCTTGCCGTACCAGCGTGCGCCGTCGAGCTTTGTCTGCTTTGTCTTTAAAAGCACAAGTCCCATAATTGCCATAAAGCCGTCCTTTAAAAGCCATATAGCAAGCAGTATCCACATCAGCGGATAATTTATCGCTATGCAAAGAAACAGCGTTCCCTGCGTCAGCTTGTCGGCAAGAGGATCGAGAAATTTGCCGAACTCGGTTATCATATTGCATCGCCGTGCTATCTGTCCGTCAAGGAAATCGGTAATTCCCGACGCTACAACAACTGCGGCGGCAAGATAATACTCTCCGCTCGTGCCTGCGGTGACATATAACCATACAAATATCGGGATAAGCAATATTCGCACAAAGCTCAGTATGTTCGGAATTGAAAATATATCTTTTTTCATCGGCTCACCCCTCTTGTTACACTGAAAAACAAACATAATGCGACTGATTCGGCAGATTAATGCTATAATTATACTACAGAAAACCGAAAAAATCCATATTTGCAAGATAATTTTGTAGGATTAAACGAAACTTGGTAATAAATTCACGGTTTTGTGTGATTTTTGCTTAAACAATTACAACTATTTTTCGTCTGCAAGAATTATTGCCCCGAAATAAGCGAGTAATACACTTTGTAAAGCTCCTGCGTTGAATTCTCAAGAAAATAATAGTGTGCTATGTATGGAACAAGAAGTACAAGCAGAAGCACCGACAGTGCAAGAAAATAAACATTTATCGACACCAGTATCAGCGACAACAGAAAAAATATCGCAAAGCTCATCGTTACTATGAGATGGATAAGCCTTTCGTGCTGATAGAAGCCTATCCTTACAAGAAGCTGCTGTGCAAGTGCTTTCTTGTCAACGTCAGGGTCTGCCGCCTGCTGTTTTATATAGTCCTTATATTCTTTGATTTCATTTTTCATAAAAACGCCTTCTTTTCGGCTTATTATAATGCGCTGTAGTAATCACGCATTTTTACTGCGAGCCTGTCGCAACGTTCATTTTCGGGGTGTCCTGCGTGGCCTTTTATCCAGCGGAATTCCACATCGTGCGTATCGAGCAGCGGAAGCAGCCGCTCCCACAGATCGACATTAAGTGCGGGGGTATTATCGGATTTTTTCCAGCCTCTGCGTTTCCAGCCGTTGACCCAACCCTTTGTGACAGAATCCACAACATACTTGCTGTCGGTGGTAAGTATCACCTTGCACGGATATTTCAGTGCCGTCAGCGCCTCAATAACTCCGGTAAGCTCCATACGGTTATTGGTGGTATGCTTTTCGCCGCCGCTCAGTTCCTTTTCTTTTCCGTTCCAACGGAGAATCGCACCGTAACCTCCGGGACCCGGATTGCCGCTGCACGCTCCGTCGCTGAATATCTCAACTGTCGTTTCAGGCATTTTTATTTTCCTTTCCGGCTTTTCTTTTTGCCGACATTCTTATAAACACATCTTTCCAGTACCGCTGGAACGCCAGCAGATTATCGGTTATATGCCGTTCAAAGAACGAGGACAGAGCCTCTATAAGAACAGTTGCGCCCATAAGGATTCCTGTCATAACTACCATTTCAAAGCACATAGGCTTAAGGTCGAGCAGGAAATCACGCAATATGAATATATCAGCCGTAAATCCGCCTATCAGGAAAACAAACAGACCTATTTTCCACGGCTTGAAGGGCATACAAACCTTGAACAGTATCACAAATGCCGCAAATCCTATGCATATGGTTGACATTGTTTCGATGCTGTAATCGAAGGTTTCTCTGGGAATTATGTCCATCCAGCTTGAAATATAGCGCATAAGCACTATTCCGACAAAATTGAACGTTATCAGCAGTCCGTGCATTATGGATCTCGGCAGGACATTTTCTATAAATTCGCCCTTTACACGCTTGAAGTTAGGCTCCATAGCAAGTAAGAACGAGGGTATGCCGTTTGTGAACATATTAATCTGCGTAAGCTGTATTGCCTGAAGGGGATAACCCATAGGCACAAAGCAGAACATAAGCGCCGCTAAAAACGAGTATACGGTTTTGTAAAGGAACAGCACGCTTGAACGCTCAATGTTGTTTATAGAGCGTCTGCCCTCGCCTACTATCTTCGGCATTGAAGCAAAATTGCTGTCGAGAAGGACGATGTTGGATACGTTTCGTGCCGCATCGCTTCCGGATTGCATAGCTATAGAGCAATCGGATTCTTTCAGTGCAAGGACATCGTTTACGCCGTCGCCCGTCATCGCAACGGTATGACCTTTGGCTTTAAGCGCCTTTACAAGCTCCAGCTTCTGATACGGCGTTACACGGCCGAATATCTTATATTTGTCAGCCGCCTCCCACAGTTCTTCATCGGTTGTTAATGTCGATGCGTCTACATAATTTTCATAATGCTCAAGCCCTGCACGCTGAGCTACCCCAGAAACGGTAACGGGGCTGTCGCCCGAAATAATTCTTATGTCAACGTCCTGCTCCGCAAAATATTTCAGCGTTGCAGGGGCTTCTTTTCTTATGCAGTCGGTGATTCTTACAAGCGCCACAGGAGTTATATTTTCGGGCAATGCGCCGCCCTCAACTTCGGGAGGCATATTGTCGCTGTGTGCAAACAGCACAACTCTGTATCCGCCCTCCGACAGCGTCTTTATCTGTTCTCTCAGAGCATCTGTCATAGCATCGCCCAGAATAAATTCAGCCGCACCGAGAATATATGTTCCTTTATCCTCAAAAGCCGCAAGACTCCACTTTTTCGCACTTGAGAAATGTATCGCCGTCTTTGCCGACCATTCTCTTTCGGGCAGGAAACCGTCTTTTTTGTATCTGTCCATTACGGCAAGCGCAGTGGGGTTATTATCGCCAAGCGCATATATCATCTCGCAAAGAGCTTTTTCGTGATCGTTGCCGTCAAGAGAGATAACGTCGGATACCTCCATTCTGCCCTCGGTTATCGTACCCGTTTTATCAAGGCAGAGAACGTCAACTCTTGCAAGGGTTTCCACGCAGTACAAATCCTGCGCAAGCGTTTTGTTCGTTGCAAGTCTGATAACGCTTACCGCAAGCACCATACTTGCCATAAGCACAAGGCCCTCGGGTATCATGCCGATTATAGCCGACACCGTGTTTACAACGGCATCGGTGAACGTGCTGTGTGCAAGAAGCATTTCCTTGCCGAACATCAGAAGTATCATCGGTATAATACATACGGAAATCATCTTCAGTATATAGTTTATGCTTGCGAGCATCTTTGAGTTATTCTTCTTGATATATTTTGCGCCGCTTGTTATCTTATTGGCATAATTGTCTGCGCCTATGCGGATAACCTGCGCCTTTGCATTTCCGCTTATCAGAAACGAGCCGGACAATATCTCATCGCCCTTGTGCTTTACGATAGGGTCGCTTTCGCCTGTTACAAGGCTCTCGTTTACCTCGCAGTCGCCCTCTACCGCTATGCAGTCCGAGCAGACCTGTCTGCCTGCCGACAAAATCATTATATCGTCAAGAACAATATCCTTTACGGCTATAGTCTGTATTTCGCCGTTTCTCAGCACATCCGCTTTAGGCGCAGAAATAAGAGCCAGCTTGTCGATGGCTCTTTTTGAGCGTATTTCCTGGAATATACCTATTGCCGTGTTGCATATGATAACGCCTAAGAACAGGCAGTTCTTGAACGAGCCTACCGCAACGACAAAAGCCGCCAGTATTATGTTGATAAGGTTGAAGAATGTAAGGCAGTTATCCTTGAATATCTGCTTTACCGATTTGCTTGGTATATTGAAATCTCCGTTTACTTTTCCCTGTGCGATGCGGTCGCTTACCTCTTTCGAGGTAAGTCCCGCGCCGACATCTGTTGCATTTTCAAGTGATATGCTTTTTTCGGCATTTGGCATAATATAGGTTATATCCTTCCGTTAAAATAAAATTATTCGGTGCTGCTGTCTAGGCTGTCGGTGATATTGCTTTCGTTATCGAGAGTGTCTGTACCGTTCAGATAATCGACATAATCCTTAAGCTCTTCGTCGGGGTCCTTGCCGGCATAAACGTTTTTGGTAACAGTTATCCCGTATTCCCAGAACCGAGCCGTCTGAGGCGTGTTCGGCATAGCATAGGAGAATGCCAGCTGATTCACAAATCCGTCCAGCTTTTCATCTATATCCACGTTAGCGGCAGGCAGGGTTCCTGTCATCTTTACTCTGAGCCTCTGCATATCCTCGCTGAGAAGATAGCGTGCGAACTCGTCCGCCTCTTTCGGATGCTCGCTTTTTGAGTACACATACATAACTCTGACACCTGCAATGGAATATGTATTGCTTCCGCTTTCAAAAGACGGAAGGTTTACTATGCCGTAATCTATGCCGGAGGCATCGGCCTTGCTTACAAACCACGGTCCGTTCACAATGAAAGCCGCATCGCCGTTAAGAAACAGATTGTCATAATCGTCATATTCAAAATCCGTAACGTTCGGCGGCAATATTTCTTTCATCTGTCCGAGAAGATCCATACCGTATTTTGCGGATTCGTTAAGCAAGCCGTAGTCATTGCCGCTCATCAGCTTATTCCCGTCCCTGCTCATCAGCATAGCAAGATAATATACCGTATCTGCGTGGAAAATAAAGCCGTATTTGCCGGGATAGAGCGTATTGAAGCCCTTGCTCCAGCCTATCATACCTTCCCACGTTGACGGAATATCATTCAGATCTACGAATTTCTTATTGTAGAAAAGGGCGTACGTTTCGCAGGAAACCGGGTAGCCGTACATAGTATCGCCGTACATCACGGAATCCCTTGCAGAAGTCATTGCCACTGTATTTACAAACGATGTGTCGATTGTCGGAAGTATAAGATCGTTGGCGATAAGCTCCCCTGCCATGTCGCAGGGAGATGCAAACAGATCCGGTCTTTTTACCGTACTGTTCTTATCCTTAAGATTTATTATAGCGTCGGGTATCTCTACGTTGACATATTCAATCGTTATGTTAGGGTAAAGCTTGTGAAAGCTGTCTCCCGCTTTTCTGATAAATTCATCGGGGCCGTCCTTTGACTCCCATACCGTAAGCGTTATATCGTCCTTTGTCAGACTGTTGTTGGTGGCATACGGCTTTGACGTCGCCGTACCGTCAGGACGTGAGGTGTGCTGAGTTATAATATGGCTCTCTTCGGAACAGCCTGCTGTCATCATTGCCGGAATCAGCGCCAAAACAGCAAGAAAAACCGATACCGATCTTTTGTATTTCATATGATCCTCCTTTGCACAATGCCTTGTGAAAAAGTCAAATCCTGTATTCACATCCATATTGTAATTGTACAACAACTGTACGGTTTTGTCAACCGCAACAGCACTTGCAAAAACACGGTTCTTATGATATAATTACATTAATTGTAACGTTTGTATAGGTATTGCCGTACATAAAAGCGGAGCTTACCGTCTGTACGGTTTATTTGAAAGGATATAAAAATATGGAGCCTGAAAAGAAGTACGAAACAAGCAGTATCGATGATATAAAGGCACTGTTTGAAAAAAGAACGGACGATAATATAATTCCGCTTGACGAGCTTGACGGCAAATTCAAGCCAAAGCCTGCCGCAACGCCCGTTAAAGCGTCCTCGTCGCAATATCCGAAAAGAAAAACCACAGCGCAGAAAAAGCGTAACCGCCTGATAGCGAATATTATGATATACAGCGGTATAGCACTGCTGATAATAATGTGCGCCGTGCTTGTAACGCTGATTTTCACGGGCAATAACGGCGACAGCATAAAAGGGCTTGAGATAACAAACAGCGGTGATATTACACTGCGTATCGGTCATTCTGAAAAACTCAAAGTGAAAACCGAGCCGTCAGACACGGAATATGCGCTGTCATATGTCAGTGCGGATACGTCTGTTGCGACCGTTTCACTTGACGGAAAAATCACAGGTGTGTCGGACGGAAAAACCGAAATTACGGTAAGCAGCGGAGAGCTTTCCGACAGCATTATCGTTATTGTAAAGAAGGATATAATCGAAAAGCTCGATGTATCTCTTGCGGCTCTGTCACTTGACGGCGGAGAGGAACAGAAGGTCACTGCAAAGCTGACCCCCTCTGACGCAAAGGATGTATCGCTCAGCTGGAAAAGTGCCGACACGGAAGTTGCGACCGTTGACAAGGACGGAAATATAAAGGGCGTGAACACGGGCGAAACCATAGTCACGGTAACCGACTCCGTAACAGGACTTTCAAAGGATATAAGCGTCACTGTAAACGGACTTGAGTTGCCCGATTCGATGGAATTTGACAAAAAGAGCGTTACTCTTGAGGTCGGAGAGGTATATAATTCCGTTTTAAAATTCTCGCCTGAGGATATTACACACACAAGCGCCATATACTATACCAGCGACTCATCGGTAGCGTCTGTCACAAACGAAGGTGTTATCACAGCAAAAAGCGAGGGCAGCTGTACTATTGAGGCGTACTACGAAAATGATTTCCGACTTGTTGCTACTATGGAGGTGAATATCATAGATCCGTATGTAATAACACAGCCCGAAACAACCGTTCCCGAAACTCCGAAACCCGAAACACCAAAACCGTCAGCCCCGTCATATAACGGCTCGCACAAAATGGAAGTTATAGACGGCATTACTTATTTTGACGGCGTTATGATAGCGAACAAGACATACACTCTGCCCGCAAGCTATAACCCCGGTGTTCAGCCTGTCGCTATGGACGCTTTCTACGATATGCAGGCTGCCGCCGCCGCTGACGGCATTTCACTGTGGATTTTATCCAGCTTCCGTTCCTATGAGGATCAAGACGTTATATACAACCGCTATGTAGCGCAGGACGGCAGAGATGCCGCAGATACATATTCTTCGCGTCCGGGTCATTCTGATCACCAGACAGGATACACATTCGATCTTAATTCTCTCGAACAGGACTTCCAGTACGATCCCGCAGGCAAGTGGCTTGACAAGAACTGCTACAAGTACGGCTTTATCATCCGTTATCCTAAGGGCAAAGAAAGCTCAACAGGCTATATGTATGAGCCGTGGCATGTAAGATACATCGGCGTAGACCTTGCCACAAAGGTAACGCAGAGCGGTCTTTCGCTTGAAGAATATTTCGGGATAACGTCACAGTATCAGGACTGACGTGAAAATTCAATGCCGTATAAATTGAGGCGGTCACTGCGTAACAGCAATGACCGCCTTGTTTTTTTATTTCTGCCTCTTGTCGCCCTTTTTATCGGTCAGCAGAGGCTTTATCAGCCTGTATATCTCGCCTGCCCGTGTAGTGCCGTATTTTTTCACGATACGGTTATTTATTCCCGACTTGGTAGTAAGCTCATTGATACACTTCTCGACAAACTCAAGCTCATCGCTGTTTGTTATCAGCTTTTCAAGCTCGGAATGAAGCCTGCTGTGTTCTCCGGATTCTTTAGCCTGTTCAAGGCAAACGGCTGAGCAAACGTTTACGTTCTTATCCTGCCAGAACCTTCCCACAAGCTCGAAAGCCTTATCGTTTGAAATAATGCAATAATCTTCCTCAGGAGCTTCTCGTATCATATATCCGAGATAGGAAACAAGCTGAAAATCAAGCGCATTTTTCATTCCCACCTGTGCCTCGACATAAAATATATCGGCTTTGCTCTCGGTTATTCTTTTATGCATATTGAATGTCAGCACACCTGCGTGTTCACTGTAAAAGATATAGCACTTGTCCTTCTTGCCGAGCTGTTCTATTCCCTTAAGCCCGTCAGAGTGAACATTTTCAAAATCAATAAGATATATCATAAACGCTCCTGTCAGTTTACATCTTTATGTTCTGCATATTGGTTACGGTGCGGATATATCTGTCGTATTTGTCGCACACGGTATTCACATCACCGAAAGCTATCTGCTTTCCCTTGTCAAGCCACAGCACCTTATTGCAAAGTCTGCGTACCTGCGGAAGTGAATGTGAAACAAACAGAGTACAGCAACCGCTCTTGATAATGTTCATCATAGTCGCCTCGCTCTTTGCCCTGAAAGCCGCATCACCTACGGAAAGTACCTCGTCGAGTATCAGTATCTCGGGCTCCATAAGGCAGGATATAGAAAAAGCAAGACGTGACTTCATACCGGACGAAAGCTGCTTGAAGGCTCTGTTTTCAAACTCGGTAAGCTCCGCATATTCAAGTATATCCTTGTACTTTTCGGTAACGAATTCCTTTGTATAACCGAGCATCGCTCCACGCAGAAAAATGTTTTCCTTTATTGTAAGGTCAGGGTCAAAGCCCGATCCGAGCTCCAGCAGTGCCGCTATCTTTCCGTTTACGGTAACGCTGCCCTTTGCAGGCTTCATAATGCCGGATATTACTTTCAGAAGGGTCGATTTTCCTGCACCGTTCGTGCCGATTATCCCGAGAAAATCTCCTTCGTCAAGGCTGAACGAAACATTGTCTACCGCAGTAAACTGCTCGGTCTTTATGTCCCTCTTTATCTTTTTGATAAGATATTCCTTAAGTCCGATCTCTCTGAAATTGCTTATCGTATACTGGACCGTAACGTTCTTTACATCAATTACCATTTATATTCCTCATCAATAATAATATACGAACTTCTGCTCTGTCTTGCTGTGGACAAAATATCCTATACCAAGCATACCCAGTGCAAAGGAAAGACAGATAATATGCTCCGTTAAACTCGGAACGGATGCCTGCATAACAAGCTGACGCATATATGATATATAATGATATACCGGGTTTACATTGAATATGAATCTCAGCTCCTCGGGGAAGTGCTTGACTTCATAGAAGATAGCCGACATATACATCAGAAGCATTGTGAATATCTGGTAAAGATACTGCATATCCCTGAAGAACACGAAAAGTGCGGACAGGATATAGCTCATTCCTATATTGAAAATAATTAGACAAAGTATCGGGTAAATTATCAATAAAAGATGCAAGCCGAAGGTTATCTTGCAGAATATCATAAATGCAAAATAAACAATCAGTGTAAGAAGGAAATTAAAGATTGCCGCAGAGTTGGACGACAGCACAAAAAGGCTTTTAGGCACTTTGACTTTTGACAATATCGCCCCGTTTGAATACATCGAGAACATACCGTTAGTAGTTGCATTGGTGAAGAAGTTGAACATCAGAGTACCTGTTAGCAGGTAGATTACAAATCCCGAATCAAGACGGTGGAATATATATCCGAACACAAAATACTGAACAAGGAACGTCAGAAACGGTGAAATTATGCTCCACAGCACGCCGAGAAGCGTTCTTTTATATTTCTTCTTGAAATCACGCTTTGTCAGCTCTTCAAAAAGGAATCTGTACTGCTTCACCTTTTGCCTGAAGGTCATATTCGCACTTGTATTGATAGATACGCTTACCTTTTCGGCTTTTTCCTTAGGCTTTTCATCAGCGTTTCCGAATATTGTCTGCGACTTATTCTCCTGTTTCCCGGCAGCTTTTACCGCGGGCTTTTCCTTTGACGGTTTTGACGGTGAAACGCTGTCGTGCGACGCATTCAATCTATGCTTTACAGGCTTTTCATCATCTTCAAACTCCGAAAGGCTTTTGTAATGTACATCACTGTCCGGTTTTTTTACTTTTGGGGACTCTGCCGTTTTCTGCGTCTGATGTGCAGGTTCTTTCGGCCTTCTCTGCCCTTCACCGACAACACCCTTCAGATGCTGAAGGTTCTCTGCGGATATTTCAATGGTATTTTCTTTACCCTGTGTTTTTTTCTTTTCGTCTATAGAATTAAGTATCATGGTCGCACCCGGCGCTGACTGTGACGGTGCTTTCTTGTCCGCAACGCCTGAGCTTTTTGCGGTTTTCTTGCTTACGTCATTGTCACTGCCGATTTCAGCCAATATATCGTCAATACTGAATTTATCGCTCAATCGTAATTCAACTCCCTTAACAGTAGCTTATCACATAGTTTTTCCAATCATCAAAATAACAATTAATTTTACCACATTTCCGTGTTTATTACAATGTGCAATTGCAACAAAGAAAAAAATTGCAGAAAGTGCTTCGTTATACAGATTATGTTCCCGCCCGTTTATACTCCGGTAGTCTTTTCTTTCAGCCTTATCATTGCTTTACGGGGTATAAATCCGAGCAAAATCGGTTTCAGTGCATAAAAGAATCCGATGGGCATAAGGCCGAGCCTTTTAAAGCCCTCTGTCCTTACTTTGAATTCGTCGCACCTCATCGAAAACGAAACACGCCTTGTTGACTTATCATAATGAAATCTGTACAGCTTCTCAGGCAGATTTGCGGACTTGAAACCGTCAGCACAAAGCCTCATAAATAAATCGTAATCTTCGTATTTACGGTTTTTGCCGAGCGTTCTGTAACGCTCTTTATCGAAAACCTCACGTCTGAACATCATGCTGCCGTGAATAAACGGCGAATTGAACAGAAAACTCCTCTTGTCAACAGCTTTAGGCATTATACGCTCGCCGTATACCCCCTCACCCGACGAATAAAGTTCGCAATTTGTTCCGATGAAATCAATATCACTGTGATTTTCAAGGTACTCGGTCTGTTTTTCAAACCTTCCCGGAAGACTGATGTCATCATCGTCCTGCCTTGCGATATATTTTCCGCTTGCAACATCAATACAGGCATTCAGAGCCGCCGCAAGTCCTTTGTTTTCCTTGAAGGAAATCAGCTTCACACGGCTGTCTTTAATACTGTCAAGCGTTTTCCCTATGCCGTTTTCAGACCCGTCATCACATATTATAAGCTCAACATCGGATACCGATTGCGACAAAACCGAGCCGACAGCACTTAAGAGCATATCGGTTTCACTGTTATGCACTCCCATTATTACTGATATTAACGGCATAATTTTCTTCTCTCCCTGAGCAGTCTTAGCCTTTCCCACTCCCGCACGCTGAGCCTGTAAACCCACGCAGGCTTACACCCTGTCAGCACAATACTGCCGTACAGCCAGTAAATATATTTATCGGGATAAATGCTTTTTCCTTTTTTCTTTCTGATAATTCTGACAGGCAGAAGAATATTTGAGATACTGCCTTTACAGTTTCCCGCAAGGCGCTGAATCTTTGCTTCGGTCACATCATCGCTGAACGGGAACGCTCCCAGAATTTCCGCCTCCTGTTTATCGGGCTTGTACATAAGAGCCTTTAGAAGTCGGGCGGATATATCTCTCATTTTGCATATCGGGATATAATTTTCATTTTTACACGCATATTCCGTAAATCTTACGGCTGTTTTCGTCTGTATTTCAGCCATTTTTACCATTTCTGCGTTTGCATCGGACAGCACGGGAATGATTTTTCCGTCGCATTCCCTGTACCCTGTAGTCATACCGTGCGGCGCACTGCAAAAGCACTCGAACAGATTATTGCAAAAGGTCGGAACATATTTATACGCATCGGTCACGTCAAACAGGAACGCCTTGTAATTATCATCCTCACGTCTGTAAAGCCCGAAATAATATCCGATAATATTTTCGTCCGTTCTGCCGTTTACAAGCGCTGTCAGCGTTTTCTGCACAGTACCCATCCAGCCGCTGTCAACAACGGCGATTTTTCCTTTTTCGAATAAACCGCTTTGCTCAAAATATTTCATTATATTATGATAATTGTTTTCGGAATTATTTTTTATTTTACAAAGCAAAGCAGGATCGTTTTTAATTTTCTCACAAAATGCGGAATATTCGCTGTCGCTGAGGTCTTTATTTTCGTCATCAGAAAAGCCGATTTCTTTGTAAACCTCTACACGTTGACAATCATTCAGCTCTGCTCTCTTTAAAAAATTCTTTGCACTCTTTAATGTATAGCCTGTAAATAATCCTGCGTTTTCGAAATCCTCCGCTGTTTCGCACTTGTAATAAAGCGCATTGCGAAGCGAATAGCGTGAAACATAAAGATAGCTCGTCTGTATTTTGAGTTTTTTTCTTTCGATTATTATATCCGCTATCTGCTTTAAAATATATCCGTCACGGGAAAGAAAAAATATTCTGTTTATATTATTCTTTTTTACGCTGTCGAGAATATAGCAGACATAACAAAACAGCACAGGTGCGGTAACGTATGCCGTGACCTGTGCCGGAACATTATTCTGTAAAGCGCCGTTCTTATCATTTGCCGTCTTATCTGCCGCATCAAGAAGTGACGGACAGCAGGATAACAGCCTTCTGTATTTATCTGTTTTCACCCGACAACACTTCCGTTTCAGTTTTTAGCGTTGGTATATCAACGTATTTTTCGTAAATCTCAGCCATTTCGGCAAGCGAATTTTCAATTGCGTATTTATCGGCACAGGAATATCCGTTTCTGCCGAGCTTTTTGCATAACTCATCGTCCGAGCTTAACAAATGCACCGCCTTAATAAACTGTGACACATTGTTGCACTCGCACACAATGGAATTCTCGCCGTTTACCGCATATTCTCTCGTTCCTCTGTTATCCGAAACGATGAGCGGAAGACCCGCCCCCATAGCCTCTATAGCCGCAAGTCCGAGTCCCTCACGGTAGCTTGGGAAAATAAACGCATCCGCTCCGTGCAGAAGCTCCTTTGCGTCATAACGGTAGCCTGCAAATATAATCCTGTCGGTGCAGCCAAGCTCCTTTACAAGCTCTCTGCACTTATCCATACTTTTTCCCGAACCGCAGATAAGCATATATACACCCTTGTTGGCGGCGACCGCAGTTATTGAGCATTCAACATTCTTGTTCTCATTTATCTCGGAATTTGACATTACCAGAAAAGCGTCTTGCGGTATTCCGAATTCATCCCTTATATCTTCTCTTGTACGGGTAGAATTTCTGACACGGCTTAAATCAATGCCGATACCGGAAATTTTATAGGCATCACATTTTTTGTTACGGCACATTTTCTTTGCCGCAAGATAGTCTTCTTCATTTATCGTGATAATTCCGTCGGTGTAACGAATCATAGCCTTTTCTACGCTATAGTATAAGCGGCTTATCTTAGGTGCGCCCTTGTAGAAATGAAAGCCGTGAGCGGTATAAAGCACCTTTGTGTTGTGCTTTTTCCTTGCGGTTCTGAAAGCATAACGTGCAATAGCCGCAGCCACAGGCGTGTGGCAATGCACAAGCTCGTACTCGTTTTCTTCTATCAGCTTGCGTAATTCCTTATATGAGCGGAAATTCTGCGTTGCAAACGGCGAACGGTAAAACGGAACTATGTAATATTCGTCACAGTATGGTATATATCTTGCCTCTTCCGGCTCAAAATCATCGCCTGCACATACATGGACCTTGTATCCGTGATCCTTGAACCACTTCATATACGGCAGATGGAACTGTATGATATGCTTTTTGGTAACAGACGCAACAAATAACACGGTCTTACTCATAAATACAGCCCCCTATCAGAAAAATAAATAAAAACCGAAATACAACTATTCAATCGTATACACTGCTTTAATTTTACTATATCATCGGAAAAAAGTCAATATTATTTGGGAGAAATGCACTATGTGAGCAAAATTTGAGAATATGGCGCAAAAAGCAGGCGCTTATTGGGTCTGCTGTCATTTGACAGACGAAATCCCCGACAGCCGTACTGTCGGGGACACAAATTATTCATAATACAAATTTATCAAGACCGGGTTTAAGCTCATCGATAACATCCTGCGAAGTTTCGGGATATATATCAAACGGGAACTCAATGCCCATATCGTCGTATTTCGTCTTACACAGCTTTCTGAACGGGAGAAGCTCCGCAAAAGTGACATTTTCGTGCTTATTTGCTATATCGTTAAGCCTTTTGATATTCGTATCATCATCGTTTACGCCGCATACCGTCACCTGTCTTATCCACGTTTCAACGTTCATTTCGGTCAGCTTGTCAAGAAATTTCAGCGGTGCGTCAAGGGAGCAGCCGATATACTTTCTGTAGTCCTCGTCATTTGTCATCTTTATGTCAAGCATACAAAGGTCGGTGACCTTGAGAAGCTCCGTAACGTCATCGTTCATTATACAGCCCGATGTGTCAAGGCAGGTGTTTATCCCCTGCCTTTTGCATTCCTTAAAAAGCTCGGTTACGAATTTTGCCTGCATAAGCGGCTCTCCGCCGGATACCGTGATACCGCCGTTCTTGCCGAAATAATTACGGCATCTCAGCACCTTTTCCATAATGTCTTTGACGGTAGCTGTTTTACCGCCGCTTGCATCTCTTGTTTCGGGATTGTGACAGTATCCGCAACGAAGCGGACACCCCTGCAGGAACAATACAAACCGCACTCCCGGACCGTCAAGCGTGCCGAGCGTCTGTATTGCGCTGTATCTGCATTCCATATTACATCACCGTGTGGAACGTTCTGCTGATGACCTCTCTCTGCTGTTCCTTTGTCAGCTTGTGGAAGTTGACAGCATAGCCTGATACACGGATGGTAAGATTGGGATAAGCCTCAGGATTTTCATATGCCTCAATAAGCATCTCTTTGTTGAGGACATTTACATTGAGGTGATGCGCATAATTTGAGAAGTAACCGTCAAGTACGGCAACAAGGTTTTCCACTCTCTGCTCGTCCGTCTTTCCGAGCGCATCGGGAACTATAGAGAATGTATTTGAAATACCGTCACGGCAGTAATCGTACTGAAGCTTTGAAACGGAATTCAGCGATGCTATAGCACCGTTTGTTTCACGGTTGTGCATAGGGTTTGCACCGGGTGCGAAAGGCTCGCCCTTCTTTCTTCCGTCGGGAGTTGAGCCTGTCTTCTTGCCGTATACTACGTTTGATGTGATTGTAAGTGCCGAAAGGGTATGACGTGCGTTTCTGTAGGTCGGATTCTTACGAAGCTCTGTTGACACTCTCTGAATAATGTTCTGAGCTATCTTATCAACTCTGTTGTCGTCATTGCCGAACTTCGGGAAGTCGCCCTTTGTATCAAAGTCAATTATATAACCGTTTTCGTCACGGATAGGCTTTACATCGGCATATTTGATAGCACTGAGCGAGTCAGCCATTACAGAAAGTCCGGCAATGCCGAATGCCATCATTCTGTCAACGTCTGTATCGTGCAGAGCCATCTGCGTCTTTTCGTAAGCGTACTTGTCGTGCATATAGTGGATAACGTTCATTGTATTCACATACAGCTTGCACAGCCACTCACGGTAAATATCAAGTCTGCCTCTTACCTCGTAATAGTCAAGCTTGTCACCCTGTAAAGGCTCCATCTGAGGACCTATCTTCATTCCCGTAACATTATCATAGCCGCCGTTTATGGCAAGGAGCAGGAGCTTGGGCAGGTTGAATCTTGCGCCGAAGAACTGCATCTGCTTACCGACCTTCATAGCCGATACGCAGCAGGCGATAGCGTAATCATCGCCGTATTCCATACGCATAAGGTCATCATTCTCGTACTGTATCGAATCTGTGTCAACAGACAGCTTTGCACAGAACTTCTTGAAAGGTTCGGGAAGTCTTTCAGACCACAGTATAGTAAGGTTAGGCTCGGGTGAAGAACCGAGGTTATAAAGGGTGTTCAGCATTCTGTAGCTGCCCTTTGTGACCAGAGGAACACCGCTGTTGTTCACACCGCCGACACTTTCCGTTATCCACATCGGGTCGCCGCCGAAAAGCTCGTTATATTCGGGAGTACGCAGATGTCTTGCACTGCGCAGCTTCATTACGAAATCGTCTATAAGCTCCTGCGCCTGTTCTTCTGTAAGAATGCCTCTTTTCATATCACGCTCAACGTAAATATCAAAGAAGGTCGATGTTCTGCCGAGCGACATTGCCGCACCGTTCTGCTCCTTGATTGACGCAAGATAAGCAAAGTATGTCCACTGGATAGCCTCTCTTGTGTTTCTTGCGGGCATACTGATGTCATAGCCGTACATAGCCGCCATTTCCTTCATCTTCTTCAGGAAGTTTATCTGCTGGAAAAGCTCCTCGGAAAGACGGATCGTATCTACGTCCATTATGTTTTCTCCGACCTTTTTCTTGTCAAGCTGTTTCTGCTCTATAAGATAGTCAACGCCGTAAAGCGCTACCCTGCGGTAGTCGCCGATTATTCTTCCTCTGCCGTATGCGTCGGGCAGACCTGTGATTATGCCTATATGACGTGCGAGCTTCATCTCGTCTGTGTATACTCTGAATACGCCGTCATTATGTGTTGTACGGTACTCGAAGTGTTCTTCAACGCTCTGCGACAGCTTGTAGCCGTAAGCCTCGCACGCACCTCTCGCCATTCTGATACCGCCGAAAGGATTTACTCCTCTGCGAAGCGGAGCGTCTGTCTGATAGCCTACGATAAGCTCGTTTTCCTTATCAAGATATGCCGCAGGATAATTGCAGAGAGATGATACCACCTCTGTGTTTATATCCAGTACACCGCCGTTTTCACGCTCTTTTTTGAAAAGCTCGCCGAGCTTTGCGTTGAGAGCCTTAGTACGCTCTGTAGGACCGCATAAGAACTCCGGTCCGCCTGAGTAAGGCGTGAAGTTTGTCATTATAAAGTCACGGGTATTAATACCCTCCTGCCATTCACCGGGCTTGAATCCGTCCCAGTAATCCTTGAAGCGAACGCTGAGGTCAGTTGTGTTTCCCATAATTTTACCTTTCCTTCCTGCGAATAATCGCAATACACGTTTGCTGCTTTTCAGCGGAATATTTTTCCGCATACAAAACAAAAAGCAGCCCTATTCGGACTGCCCAGACGGTCGGCATAAGGTGTCCGCTTGATTCGGCGGGCAGGCAGTTACAGCACCCGTGTTGATTCACGGTTATCCGTCAGCGGTAACTGCCGTTTCCTATGGTTTGAGTATAGCACAGCTATATGTTTTTGTCAATAGCGGAAATGTAAAATTTATATGGCAGTTTTTGCCGCACGTTTACGCAAGCCTATTTCTCTGCCACACACATCATCTTCATTCGTATTGCGTCATTATGATCAAATCCAAGCTTTTCATAAAACGGTACTTTATCGGGAGCGGCACACAGTTCAACAAATATGCCCGTGCCGCTTACTCCGTTGTGTTTTATGATATATTTACTCATAACAAATCACATCTTTTTCAACCATCTTAATAATCTCTTCAGGAATTTCGCTCACTTTTAAAATGTAAGCTTCATTTAATCTTGGATTATATATTCCGATTTTTGTTATATCATTAAATTCACTCTTTTCCGAATGTTTTCCCATAATATAATACATCAATAGTTGTAATGTATGCTTAGACTGGATTGAAGATTTCAGCACTTTAATATCCCATAAAGTGTCATTGGTCAAATAATCTGCATCTCCTGTAGAAACAATTTTGGTATAACCTTTTTTCTCAAACGTGATTCCTTCTGCTTTAATCGGACCATATAAATCCCAAAATTTCAATGAACGTTGTATATAAATTCTAATATTTTCTATCGTTTCCGCATTTGGATTGGTGTCACAAGCTTTTCTAGATTTCATTGCACCAGAAAAATTTCTAAACCATACATCAAAAGTTACAGCTTTGCAAGCATTAATTATAGAGTTATCATCAAGTCCTATTATATTTTTCAAATATCCACATATTTCTTTTTTAGCTTCATTATTCATAAGCTTTTCAGAAATTATTGCTCCCATGCAAGACACTTCAAATGCTTTGATAATATTTGCTTTTTCACTCATTAAATATCGTAGCATATAATCGACAGCCAATCCAATGATAGCAGCACTAACATTTATATCTTCGCTTACACTTTTACCATCATTAAAATTTACAACAGTAAACGAACGAGGTTGTATATATCCACCCCGTGGCTGTTTAATTTGTTGAATTCTTCCCGTTACCGAATACATAAAACTCTCCTTTCATCAGCATTAACGTTATAAGCATTTATTAAAATCCGCCCCGGACAATACGCACCGGAGCGGAAAATATTCTGCTTATCGCTTACTTGCAGAGGTCTTTCTTTTCAATAAGAGTTACACCGTTGTCGATAAGCACCTTAGATGCCTTCTCAACATCTTCGACACGGATAACAATATCCGCTCTGCCTGCAACCTTACCCATTACGGAGTACATATACTCAACGTTTATTCCGCAGGCATTTATCTTGCCCATAACGTTATATAATGCTCCCGAAACATCGGGGATAGTGAATGCGATGACCTTTGTAACAGCCGCTGTACAGCCGTCAGCCTTCAGTGCCTCAAGCGCCTTGTCGGTATCATCTACTATCATACGCAGTATGCCGAAGTCCGCCGTATCCGCAATAGTCATTGCTCTTATGTCGATGCCTGCCTTGTTCAGTACCTCCATAATACCTGCAAGTCTGCCTTTTTTGTTTTCAACGAAAACCGAAATCTGATCAATATACATACTGTACCTCCTCCAAATTATTTCTTTTCAAACTTGTTCTTTATAGCCCTGTTATCCTGAACTCTTACAGCCTTGCCCATTGAGCGTGCAAGGGTCTTGGGTTCAAGCAGCTTTACATTGATTCCTACGCCGATAGCGGAATCTATCGCCGTTTTTACCCTTTTTGTGTAGTTTTCAAGCGTCTTTACACCGTCACCGAACATATCCGGACGGGTTTCAAGCTGAATTTCAAGGGTATCAAGATTATTCACTCTGTCAACGACCAACAGGTAGTTGGTAGCCTTTTCGTCAACCGACAGCAGCGCCGATTCGATCTGTGACGGGAATACGTTTACGCCTCTGATGATAAGCATATCATCTGTTCTGCCCTGGGGCTTCAGCATTCTCACATGCGTCCTTCCGCACTCGCACTTATCATAGATAAGAGTAGCTATATCTCTTGTCCTGTATCTGATAAGAGGCAGTGCCTCCTTTGTTATACAGGTAAATACAAGCTCGCCCTGCTGACCTGCGGGCAATACCTCAAGCGTATCGGGGTCGATGACCTCTGCTATGAAGTGATCCTCGCAGATGTGCATACCGCATTTATACTGACATTCGGCAGACACGCTGGGACCCATTACTTCCGACAGTCCATAGATGTCGTAGGCATTGATTCCGAGTCCGTCCTCAATCTGCTTTCTCATCTCGTCTGTCCATGGCTCTGCGCCGAACAGACCTGCCTTGAGATTGAAATCCTCTTTTTTGAAGCCCTTTTCGTGCATAAGCTCTATAAGGCTTATAGCGTATGAAGGGGTCATACAGATTATAGAAGTGCCGAAATCCCTGAACATTTCAAGCTGACGCAGGCTGTTTCCTGCCGATGCGGGAATAACGGTAGCACCGAGCTTTTCAGTTCCGTAGTGCATACCAAGACCGCCTGTGAATAATCCGTAACCGTAGCAGACCTGAACGTAATCGTCCTTTGTTCCGCCGATATTGGTAAGCGCTCTTGCGGCGCATTCAGCCCACACTTCAATATCATGAGCTGTATAGCCGACAACTGTCTGCTTGCCTGTTGTACCCGATGATGCGTGTATTCTTACGACCTCTGAGCTTGGTACGGCAAACATACCGTAGGGGTAATTGTTTCTGAGGTCCTGCTTTGTTGTAAAAGGCAGCTTTGACAAATCTGCGATAGATTTTATATCCTCGGGTCTTACTCCTGCCTCGTCCATCTTCTTACGATAAGGTGCAACATTTTCATATACACGTCTTATTGTGCGTGAAAGTCTGTAGGATTGTAACGCCTCTATTTCGCTTCTCGGCGCACATTCAATTTCTTTGTTCCAGTAATTCATTTGTCTGCTCCTGTTTTATGTAATATGCAATTTTAAGACAGCAAAACGTTATTCTGCTGTTTATACTATTGATTTTATCACAATTGCATATCAAAGTCAATTAAATATCGTGCTTTTTGTGCACAGTTCATCAAAACGCAGTTTATACCTATGCACTTTGACAAATATCAAAGCAGGCAGGGCTTAGGTTTGTTTAAGGTTGCGGATGTATCATATTAAAAACGAAGATGCTGCTATTGCAAACCTGCGTTTCAAAGAATATAATAAATATGACGGAAGAACAGAAACGGAGAATATACATTGTACAGAAAAAGACGATACTGGCACAAAAGCTCGAAGCCGCAAAAGCTCGCCCTTATAGGATTTGCGGCGGCGGTCACGATCGGTGCGTTTTTGACCTTATTGAATATCGAAAAGCAAATTGACGCAGACAGCGCTTCATCGGCGCAGGAAAGCGAAACCACCGTCACTGCTGCCGATGCCGTGCCTGTGAATGACATTGCCGAGCCTGAAAAGATTGCACTTATAAGCGGAAATGTCACATCAGCCGACAGCGTAAAGCTCCCCGATGAGATAAAACAGCTGTTGCTCGACTACACCTCGGATAAATACGAATACGCAGGTGAACTGAAATACAGCCCGCTGTCGCAGTATTTCAACACCGACAGTACATACGGCAGGCTGTACGCAGGTTTCTGCAATACCTCGCTGCAATATCTGATATATGCAAGGCAGTGCCGCTCTGCCGATCTTCGCTATGACGAGGCATCGTTTGTGATAAACGTAGAAAGTGCGACCGTGAAAAAGGGCGTTTACACGATAAACTATACCATAAGCGAAAAGGTTGCATTCGCAATATGCAATACCCCTGCCGAGTCCTGCGGTATGGAGGTTGAGGCGCAGATTTCCAAAGGCACAGACGGGAAATACAGGTTTGACATTCTGGCGGAGGACACCGATGTAAACCTGCTCATAGAAAAACGTGTAATGAGTTATCTCGGGTATGAGTATGAAGAATATTATCTCAAGGATATGAAAATACCCGACAACCTTGATTATGACAAAATGTATTCGGGCATTCTCAAAAAGCTCAAGGCGGAAGCAGAAAGCAACATAAACAAGCAGGAGCAGATGCTTGCGGACTATAACGCCGATCCCGACAGCTTCAAAACCTCAAAGACCGCAAAGCACAGCTACGACCGTGACAAAGCCGTTGCTTATTCATACAAATGGGTAAACGGCGAAAACGTAGTCAGAAACCCTGCTTACAGCGACTATGCCATATACGGCGGAAATTGCCAGAACTACGTTTCGCAGTCATTGTTTGCTTCGGGGATACCTATGGACTGGAGCGGCAGAGAGCAGTGGAAATGGTTTGACGATGAAAGCGACCTTTCCGAGCTTCCTACGGGAAGGTCGGGGTCGTGGTCGGGAACGCAATATTTTTACGAATACTGCAACAAGAATACGGGCAAGGGCATTGTAGCCGAAACAGACGGTAATATTTTCTCCGCACAGCCCGGCGATATTATCCAGTATGTAGTTGACGGCTGGGCGCACCACAGTGTGATAGTAACAAAGGTAATATATGACGATGACGGCAACGTTGTCGATCTTCTCATCAACAGCAATACAACCGACAGAGTTGATTATCCTATGAGCGCATACGGATATACGGACATAAGGCTGATAAAGATAATCGGATATAATGATAAATGATAAAAGCTGTATACTGCGGACGCCCGTAGTATACAGCTTATTTTTCTGCTCTTTCGATATTCCCGATAACATATTCATACTCAGGGTATGATTTTCTTATCCTTTCCCTGCACCGCTCACAGAACTTGTCAAGCTGTGCCTTGTCATCACGCATTTTCTGTTTTGCGCCCCACAGATGCGTATATCTGCTTTGAGGCAGGAACAGTCTGTCCTTGTCAAGAAGCGTGGTGTATCCGATACCGCACCTTTTTGCAAGCATAGGGAGCAATCTCTGTTCTGCGAAAACCATATATGTAAGATAATCTCCGCCGTACACCGCCGACTTCATAAACGCTATCGAGCGTGATGTGTAATACTGCTTGAAATCCTCATCGGGAATATACAAAAATGCCGTATTGAGCGGTAACGTTGTATAATCAAGTCCCTCGTCAAGCACCTTGCCTTTCAGCCTGAACGATGAAACATCGGGGTAGACGGACGGCATAAGATCCTCCTCATGTGCCGCAATTATCTTATCCTCAAACGGCGGATCCTCCCACACGATAAAATCCGTATCTATCATTGCGCACGGTGCGGAAAACTGCTGTAAAGCAATCAGCTTTCCTCCCGCCCAGAACATAACAGGGTCTATCCCGTCAAGATCGTCGGGAATGACAACCTTTATATCGTTCCATATATCGTTTATGCCGAGAGCGGAAAAAAGCTCTGCTCCTGCGCTGTCGGTAAGCATAGTTATGCTGTTGCCATTCTTGCGCCATTGCAAAGCCGAAATCACTGTGCAGTATATGTCGGGTAGGCTCATAGTGAGCTTCTCACCCGGGTTTTTGGCGAAAAAAGCCGCCGATGAAAATGAATGAAATCCGTTCATATAAGATGTATCCCGTATCCGTAGCGGTTAAGCGGTTCGGACGAAAAGAAAAGCATAAGCGCCTTAGGTGTAAAGCTGCCGCCCACGCACAGCTCGTCATAAGAAAAACTGCCCGAAAGAAAGCTCGTTATATCAAAACTGCCGATATTGAACGAGCCGAAGCTCGTTTTACCCGAGCCGTATTCATATTCGTATTCATATTGATGCTTATAAGAACCGAACGAACCTGCAAACGAAGATGCCGTGAAAGAACCGACAAACGAACCGCTTCCCGTCATAACGGGAAATCTGAACGAACCGTCTGCCGATAAAACAACTGTTCCTGCTTCACGCTTTAAAAACGGAGGTGTCACCGTCTTGAAATAATAACCGCCGTATTCGCCGTCTTTATTATCGCTGTCGGATTCTTCCGCAGAGCCTGTGAATATATCCTCAAGAGCCTTGTCCACGTCGCCGTTTCTGTCGATGTTATCAATTCTTGCCGCTTCGTTATCATAGCCTCCGAGCCTTAGCCAGTCAGCAAGTCTGCCGCCGAGATAATAGCCTTTAACATCGGTTATATTGAAATTGTCCCTGATACCGTCAAGGTCGGATACCTTTACTCCGCCTATCCAGAGGCAACAGTTCTGCATAACATCAATCCTTTCGTAAGCATACCTTTTTCAGCGGCGCACACTTTTTCTCACCATATCAAGCAGTATCGGAGCAACGTTCAGCGACGGCTCAGCCAGCACCGCTTCATACAGCGACTCTATAACAGCTCTCGCCTGTGCCTTGTTTGCGACAAGGCGATGCGTGATAAGATCGTTTTCTTTTATGGCAAGCTGTGATATACTGTAGCATTCGCCCGACGCAATTATATCATCAAGCATTGTCAATGTTCTGCGGTACATTGCTATAACGCCCTCATGCACCGTAGGCTTCGCCGTATCATCGGCTATACGGAGCTTTATCAGCTTTTTAAGTTCCTCGTGAGAATACTCGCAAAGCAGCCTTTTAACAGCCGTCCTGTCCTCCGTGATGCTTATATCGTGCGATTCTATCAGCATATCCGTGTCACTGCGGAGTTTATGCTCCGCCCTGTACTTTTCGAAGAAATTCGCCGCTGTTATCCTGCCATACTCCCCGTGACCGTAAAAGAATGTGTTGCCATGCGAATCACGGCATCTGCAATCGGGGATGCCGACATTGTGGAACAGCATAGCATACCGTATATCAGCCTGCGGAGGCGCAAACTCAACGCTTTTGGAAATATGCTCCCACAGCGTGCTGTCATAATATCTTTCCTTATATCTCTGCACTTTCAGCAATTCAGGCTCTATTGCGGAAAATACCTCCGGAAACCGAGCCATCACGCCCGAAATATTTCTTGTAAGAAGAATCCTTGTAAAGCGTCTTGACAACTCGTGCTTATCCGCCTCACGCAGAAGCGGTGCGTCCGCCTTTATTGCGTCGGCTGTAACGCTGTCGATCTCATAATTCTCTGCGCCGAGCAGTTCAAGTGCTGTCAGCATATTGAACGGGTTTGTAACAAGGCTCGACTTGGGTTCGAGTTTAAGCGTCAGCTCGTTTTCGTCAAGATCGTTTTCGTGCCACATCACAACGGGATATTCGCCTATTGCTTTCAGCGTTATCACGCCGTCCTTTATGCACGGCATGCCGTCAAACGGATCTCTGAATCCTTTTCTTGGATGATATGCGATTGCAAATGCGGAAAAATCACGGTGAACAAGGTCGAAAATATAATTGTCGGTATAGACTGCTTTTCCGTCCTTTATTTCGCCGCAATAGCTTGACACCTGTATTACAAGTCCAAGTGAAGATACCATAACACTGCTCATTTCCTCGTTTTGCGAAACTATCCGCATATCACGGAACACATACAGCATTTCGCCAAAGTCCGCCGTAGTTATAATATCATAATCCATAGGTGAGCCGCCTCTCAGCAGTTCAGCTACACACTGTCCGACAAAATACGCCTTGTTACCTGCACGCTCAAGCATTTTCAGCACCTGCAATGCCTGCTCGGGAATATTCAGCGTCTGTCTTTTAACAGCCAAGTACGGTCACCTCTTGTTGCTTATTTATCGGGGTATCCCCAGCCGTCCACGCCGCTCTTTCTGAGTGCCGTGAACATCCTGAGCTTGAAGCCCTTGTCCTTATGCTCCATATCCCTTAAAAACTCTTTCGTTTTCTGCCTTGTCGTTGTCTTGTCCGCCGGGCAGACCGACTTTACGATTTCAAACCCATTGCGGTTGCAGGCGGATAACACCTGTGACTCCGGCGCAAGCACAAGCGGTCGGATAACCGTTATATCCTTGCGGTCAAGGTGGGTCTTAGGCGAAAAACATCCTATCCTTCCCTCGTTGAACAGGTTCATTATAAATGTTTCGATAACATCGTCATTGTTATGTCCGAGCGCCAGCTTGTTACAGCCTGCCGCCTTTGCCGCATCGTGAAGCGCACCTCTCCTCATATTCGCACACAGCGAACAGGGGTTAGGCTCTTTTCTTATGTCGAATACTATCTCGCCTATCTGCGTATGAACAAGGCTGAACGGCACGTCCAGCTTTTCGCAAAGCCTTGCCACCGCCTCATAGTTATTCGGCACACCGTTGAAACCGGGGTCAATAGTGACAGCTGTTATGTCATAATCAAACTCCGCAAACCTTCTCATTTGCGCAAGTCCGGCGAGCAGAACAAGGCTGTCCTTGCCGCCGGATACTCCCACCGCTATCCTGTCGCCCTTTTGTATAAGGTCAAAATCCTGTACGGCTTTTCTTATATATCCCAGTATCTTCTGCATTATTTCTTATCCTTTTTGTTCTTGCCGAATCTGAAATAATTCTCACGGTACTTTATAGGGATATTCAGCTTTCTGCTCAGCACCATTACAGTTGCGTCCGAAGCGATGGTCAGCGCAATGAAGATTATGCAGATAACATAAGCCGTATTATTATTTGTAACTATTGCTACACCTGCCGCTCCTGCGGCGATCAGTGCAAACAAAAAACGTGTTTTCTTGAATATTCCCAGAGCAAGCTCCAAAAACACTCCTCCTTTATACCGGCATTAATCCTCGCCGAGCTTCAGCGCCTTGTTGATATTTATCTTTCTGATAATAGCACCGAGTATTGCAAATCCTCCGAGAAGCATTATCGCAATAAGTATATACATCTTAATGTAGTCTGCCTGCATTGCCGCTACTCTGTACGGCGGTATCTGCTCGTTTACGTTATACATATACTGGAACAGCGGTACAAACAGGTCGCTTGTAACTCCGCCTATGATAAATGCGCAGATTATTGAAACGCCCGATACCAGAAGCTGTTCATATCCCAGTATTCCTATTATCTCACCGAATGACACACCCATAGCCCTTAAAATACCGAACTGCAGTGTCCTGCCCTTTATGGACAGTATCCAGTAAATAAGGAAGCCGATTATAGTCATTACCATTATGATTATAAATCCGAGCGTCAGCGCACCGTTCATACCCTGCAGTGAAGGATCTGTTTTTTCGCTTATCAGCATCTGTGAGCTGTCCTTCACGCTTTCAAGCGGCAGCATAGACTCTTCTATACTCTTGTAAAGGGCCTCGCTTGTTGCGCCGTCTTTCATCTTCAGCCATATCTGATAAGGCTCAAGCTCTGTTCTCGCCCTTACATAATTATAATTCATTACCGCAAAGTCGCACTCGTTGGGGTTAAGTCCGGGCCAGTAGTCAACTATAGCCATAACAGTGGTATCAAGGCTGTCGTTTCCGCCCCACTTGAACGAGATAACATCGCCCTGCGAAACATTCGACTTTTCCGCAAGTCCTCTTGAGATTATAACGCCGGAACGGCTCTCTACAAGAGCGTTGCAGTAGTTCCACCAGTGGATAGGCAGAAGATCGTTTCTGAACCACGCTGTCTGTGCGAATTTATCAGGTTCTATTGCCATAAGAGTAAGATCTGCAACATTCTTGTTTGCAACTCTCAGCTTTACATTATCGTTTACAAGAACTCTTGTGGCGATCTCCACACCGTCAAGCGCCTCATAACGTGAAAAGTCGGTTTCTACATAGGTGCTTGAGCCGCCTTCCTCCGAGGTCGAAAGCGAGTATTCCTTCATTACGACATCTGCGCCGTTCTCATAATAAATCCTGTCGCTTATATTGTTGTTTATGGCTCTCGCCGTATTCGCCGAGAACAGACCGAATGAGAAGGTCATTACAAGGAACAGCATAAGGAAACGTTCCTTGCCGCCCTGTGAACGGCACACGGTGGTTATAGCCATATACTGCGAGGGTGTCCAGAACGGACGCAGTACATAATACACAAGCCTTAAAAGATACGGATAGATACAGATAAACAGCAGACCGAAGCCCAGTATCATAAGCGTTGAGAATATGAACAGAAGCGGGTCAAGCTCGCCTGTCGCTTCAAAAGTACCCTCAGCTATAGAATTTGTGATGTTGGTTGTGTAGAAGTAAAGGAAGCCGAATGACACCGCAAGAAGTACAATATCGACACCGCACTTTTCCCACAGCGACATCTTTACAACCTTTGTCCTGCTCTGCTTATACTGTACGATAGTCAGCTTTGACGCAGGGATAATCGGTATCATTGTGGTGAGGAAGAATACCACTACCGCAAGCAGTGCGTAAATAACGCTTATTCCGGTTATCTTTGCGGCAATTCCTGTGCGGTTTACGAACTCTAAAAATCCGTTTGATACTCCGAGGAACTGACACAGCACAAGTCCGATGAACGGTGCGAGCACAAGCGTCACAATACCGAGTATGCCCGACTCTGCGGCATACATACCGAATATCTGCCACGAGCTTGCACCACGGCTCTTGAATACGGCAATCTCGTTGCGCTCTCTGTCAACGTTCAGCTGAGATACCATGAACAGATAGAACGCAAGCATTACCATTGCGGGTATCTGAAGTATCCACAGTATACGGGTGAGCTTTTCCGCACGCTCGGTATAGTTGCCGATTATATCCGCAACGTTGAATTCGTGTGCATATCCTGCCTCTTTATAGAACGCATCGTCCTTTTCAAGCTCCGCAGTAACAGCAGATATTCTGTTCATATCAAGCGTATGATAGTCAAGAGAATATCTTCTTGCAATGTTTACCGCATTGAATCTGCCTGCGGGCATAAGGTCGTTTCTTACCATATCGTAATCAACGAATATGGCATTGAGATAGCTGTCGAGCGTTTCTGCCCAGTAGCTGTCGTTGTCGGTCTTCTGCTCATATACGCCGGTGATTTTCACATAATACGGCTCAACGCCTGCCGCAAGCGAAATTATCTTATATGTATTGCCCATATTTATGCCGAGCGTTTTGAGTGCGTCCTCTGAAGCAAGTCCCTCGTACACGCCGTCAACAGAGGTCTTTGAGGGCAGCTCGCCTCTGACGAGCTTCATATGGTCAAGACTGTCGGTCATTCCTATAAGCTTCAGTCTTGTAGACAGCTCCGAACCGTTACGCTCGCCGTTTACGATATAAAGGCAATCGTCAATAAGCGTTGTCTTGCTGTTCTCCGAGGCGATTCCTATAGCATTTATCCTTGAATCAGACTTTGATACAACATCGTCTATCGTTGCCTGCTGAGCATTCGTATCTGCCGTTATCTGAAGCGTCTTTGTAACGGAATACAGACCGGGATATTTGTTGTTGTCAATCTGGTACTGCTCCATATCCTTTATCAGCATACGCTGTAAGGATGCGTCCATATATATCGGAATAGTGCTCATCATACCTGCGGCAAGCAGGAAGCCGATGAAAAGACACAGCACCATCCATTTTGTATTGCGCATTTTGCGCCATAATAAAGTAAACATCTTGTATTATTCCTTCCGAAAGTAAAGCCTGTTCAGTTTGCCGTCTTACTTGACAACAACCTCGTCACCCTCGGAAAGTCCCGATACTATCTGGATCTCCGTAGCATTGCTTATGCCTGTTTCGACATCCGCTTCCTTCTTGACTCCGTCCTTGTAGACCTGTACATAGTTCTTGCCCGACAGCGTCTTTACAAGATACTTCGGTATTACGATTGCATTTTCCGCCTGTTCCTTGATATAGCTTATATCCGCAACCGTTCCTACCTTGCCAAAGCCGGGCAGGCTGCCCTTGAACTCGGCATATATCGAGCTTGTATCCTCGTCGCCCTGTTCCTTTGCCTCAACAGGCGTTTTTACTATAGTACCCTTGTACTCCTGCTCGTCGATAGTTATTGTAACTTCCTGACCTTTTTTAAATTTTTTATCATCGTTGACGGCCGCCTTTACATATATCTTATCGGGATCTATTATTGTAGCGATAACCTTGTACGCCTGCACCTTCGAGCCGGCGTTCATACGCTCTGCAAAGCTGACAAGTCCGTCACACGGCGCATACAGCTTAGAGGTATCGTATTCGTTCTGAAGCTGCGCCAGTGTATTCTTCTCAATCTCAAGCTGTAAGCGGTCATTCTCCGCACCGCTTGAGCCGTATGTATTCTGCGCCTGCTGAACCTTAAGCTCCTGAGTGCGTATCTCGTATTCAAGATCTCCCGTGTTGTATTCAGCGATAAGGTCGCCCTTCTTTACCGTATCTCCTGCTCTGACATATATCGTTTTAAGAGTACCGTCACGCTCTGTAAACGAACAGTCCTGCTGCAGCTCGGATACGCAGTAGCCGGTCGCACTCGCCTTGTTTATTATAGTCTTCTTTACCGCCTTATAGGTAGAATATGTAACATCCTCCACCTTAAGCACAGGCGGATCGAGCAATTTTTCTTCCTCCGGGAAAAAATAGCATCCGGAAGCAGAGCCTGCCATAGCAAGCACTGCGGCTATTGCGGCGGCACGCAAAACAGTCTTTTTCATTTTTACTTTCCTTTCCTTTGAACAAAGGGATTTTCGCATCTTTTTCCTTTTATAGAAAATCAAGGATTTTGCTGACTTTATATGTACAAAATTTAAAAAACACTATAGAGATGCTTATTCTAATTTTAGCATTTTTCACATAAATTTTCTACACTTTTTCAAAATTAAACGATATGCACAAATACCAAAAAGGTTATTTGTTTATTTTGTACACCGTAAAGCAACTTTAAATAATCGAAAAGCACTTGAAAAAGCCGAACGGATTTAGTATAATAGTGAGTAGTGTTTATTTTTCAAATTGACATATAAAATCAATACGACGGGCAGGAAAAGCTCAAGGGAAGGAACAAAATAATGGCTACAAAGTATGTATTCGTCACCGGCGGCGTTGTGTCGGGACTCGGAAAAGGTATCACGGCGGCTTCACTCGGAAGACTGCTCAAGATGAGAGGTTACAAGGTAACTATCCAGAAGTTCGACCCCTATATAAACGTTGACCCCGGTACGATGAGTCCTTATCAGCACGGTGAAGTTTTCGTAACAGATGACGGTGCCGAAACCGACCTCGACCTCGGTCACTATGAACGTTTTATAGACGAAAACCTTTCAAAGTACAGCAATGTAACAACAGGTAAGATTTACTGGACAGTTCTTAACAAGGAACGTCGTGGAGATTATCTCGGCGGCACGGTTCAGGTAATCCCCCACATAACAAACGAAATCAAATCAAGAATATACAGAGTTGCAAACTCGGCCGAAACTACTGCAGATGTTGTTATAACCGAAATCGGCGGTACGGTCGGAGATATTGAAAGCACTCCCTTCCTTGAGGCTATCCGTCAGGTAGTTTCGGATGTAGGCAGAGAAAACGTTGTTTATATCCACGTTACTCTCCTCCCCTTCATCACAGGCAGCAACGAGATGAAGACAAAGCCCACACAGCACAGTGTAAAGGAGCTTCTCTCACTCGGCATTCAGCCCGACATTCTCGTTTGCAGAAGCGAGATGGAGATTCCTCAGGATATGAGAGATAAGATTGCCAGCTTCTGTAACGTTCGCAAGCAGGATGTTATCCAGAACCTTACCGCTCCTTCTCTTTACGAAGTACCTCTTATGCTTGAAAAGGAAGGTCTTGCAAAGGTAGTATGCGATCATCTCGGACTTGATCCCCGTGTTCCCGATCTCAAGGAATGGGAGGATATGGTGCAGCGTCAGTACAACGCCACAAAGAATACCGTAATCGGTCTTGTAGGCAAGTACGTTGCACTCCCCGACGCTTATATTTCCGTTATGGAATCTCTGCGTCACGCAGGCTTCGAGAACGAATCGCACGTTGAAATAAAGCTCATCAACTCAGAAGAGGTTACTCCCGAAACGGCAGACGAGCTTCTGCATGATTGCGACGGCATTCTTGTTCCCGGCGGCTTCGGCGACAGAGGCATCGAGGGCAAGATTGAGGCTGTCCGCTACGCAAGAGAGCATAAGAAGCCCTATCTCGGTCTTTGTCTTGGTATGCACATGGCTACAATCGAATTTGCACGTCATGTGGCAGGTCTTACAGACGCAAATTCAAGCGAATTCCACGAAGGTGAGCAGAACGTTATCGACCTTATGCCCGACCAGAAGGATGTTGATATGGGCGGTACAATGCGTCTTGGCTTATACCCCTGCAAGCTCGAGGCAGGTACTATTTCCCGTGAGGTTTACGGCGATGAGCTTATTTATGAAAGACACCGCCACCGCTATGAGTTCAATAACGTATTCCGCAAACAGCTGACAGAGAGCGGTCTTGTTATCGCAGGTCAGTCGCCCGACGGAAAGCTCGTTGAAATAGTTGAGCTTCCGAGAAGCGTTCACCCCTGGTTCGTGGCTGTTCAGTTCCACCCTGAATTCAAGTCACGTCCCAACAGATCGCACCCCTTATTCAAGGACTTTATAAGAGCGTCGCTTGAACAGGCAAACAAGTAAAGAACGAACAATAACTGCCCGTGAAAGCGGGCGGTTATATTCATATTACAGGATATTTTACATTCCCTTTACATCTTCAGACCGTATTTAATCCATTAAAAGAGGTAATTTATGACAGACAGCAACGTTTATGATAACCGTGAATTATCGTGGCTGAAATTCAATCAGCGTGTACTTGAAGAAGCGCAGGACGTTAATGTTCCGCTCTTTGAGAGAATGAGGTTTATATCAATATTCACAAGCAACCTGGACGAATTCTTTATGGTCCGTGTCGGCTCACTGTACGATCAGGATCTGGTAGACCCCCAAAAGTGCGAGAACAAGACAGGTATGACCGCCGCAAGACAGCTTAAGGAAATTGCACGCAGGGTAAAGGATCTGCTCTATATTAAGGACTGCGCCTTTTCAGAGGTTTCGGCAAAGCTCAGCGAGTATGCCGAGCTTAAAAAGCCCGCCGACCTTAAGGGCGACGACAAGCTGTTCTTAAGGCTGTATTTCGAAAGAGAAATTCTCCCTTTGCTTTCTCCGAGCATTATAGACAAGAACCACCCGTTCCCGTTCTTAAAGAACAGAGCGATATATATCGGCACTCTGCTCAAAAGCAAAAACGAGGAAAAGAAAAAGCAGCTTGTGGGAATATTGAGTGCGGAATGTGACAGGGATTTTCCCCGTGTTATTTTCCTGCCCGGTCAGAATCTGAGATATGTTCTGGCGGAAGATGTAATACTGCATTACATTGATACCCTTTTCCCGAATTTCTTCGTTGAAAACCGCTGTATCATGCGTGTCACGAGAAACGCCGACATTGACGTTAACGAGGCTCTTTACGATCACGATATGGACTTCAGAAACGTAATGGAGGAGCTGTGCCGTAAAAGAAAGAAACTGATGCCGGTAAGAGCCGAGTTTTCATATGACGCTTCACCGGAGCTTGTAAAGCGTATGCTTGATTACCTTGAGCTGTCAGACAGCTTCTCATTTATGCAGAGCTGTCCTCTTGATTTCGGCTTTATGTCCGCACTTGAGGATAAGCTCGAAAACAGGAGCGAGCTTTTCTACAATCAGGTTTCACCGCAGAATTCAATAATGGTAAACCCGTACGAGAGTATGTTCTCACAGCTTTCACAGCACGATATACTTCTGTCGTACCCCTACAACAAGTTCAAGAACTTTCTGCGTCTGCTTGATGAGGCGGCTGACGATCCTTACGTTTCTTCCATAAAGATAACGCTTTACCGTGTCGCAAGAAACAGCGAGATCGTAAGCACTCTCATAAGAGCCGCCGAAAACGGCAAACAGGTAATGGCGCTTGTTGAGCTTCGTGCCAGATTTGACGAGGAAAACAACATCGGCTGGAGCAAGAAGATGGAGGAGGCAGGCGTTAAGATAATATACGGTCTTGACGCTCTGAAGGTACACTCAAAGCTGCTGCTGATAACACGCAAGCAGGGGAGCAACATCAGATATTATACCCAGATAGGCACAGGTAACTATAACGAGAAAACCTCACGACTTTACACCGACCTTACGCTGATGACATCGGATAAGGACATAGGTGCGGACGCAAGCACCGTGTTCAACGCTCTGTCGCTCGGTACGACAGTTGAGAGCAGTACAACACTGCTTGTAGCGCCGAAATGTCTCAAGTCACGCATTGTGGAAATGATCGACAACGAGATAACCTACGGTACTAAAGGCTATATCGGCCTTAAAATGAACTCGCTCACCGACAAGGATATTATAGACAAGCTGATAGAAGCAAGCTGTCAGGGAGTAAAGATAGAGCTGATAATAAGAGGTATCTGCTGTCTTATCGCAGGAGTACCGGGTTACACCGAAAACATATCGGTCATTTCGATAGTCGGACGTTTCCTCGAACACAGCCGTATATATATTTTCGGCAAGGGTGAACGCAGGAAGGTATATATTTCTTCCGCAGACTTTATGACCAGAAATACCGAGCGACGTGTGGAGGTTGCCGTACCGCTGAAGGATAAAATAATTGCCGATAAGGCAGTAGATATATTCAATACGATGCTCAAGGATAACGTCAAGGCTCGTGTGCAGGGAAGCGACGGAATCTACCGCCATAAAAAAGCTATGCCGGGTGAGGAACACATAGAGGTACACAAGCTGTTCTATGAACGTGCATATCAGGAAGCCGAGCAGGCGCAAAAGCTCTATAAAGAGCCGAGAAAGTCACTCTTTGCAAGAATCCGTGCAAGACTGCAAAGTAAATAAACGATAAACAAAAGCGGAGCAGGTGAAAATCTGCTCCGCTTATACTTTATCTTTTTGTCCTGCTTACTGCACAAGATCCCCGTATACAATGCCGAGTCCTACTGTGCTAATATAAACTCTGCCGTATTTGTTCATATCGCCTACGACAAAATATCCGTTGCCGGGACCGCCGAACTGATGCTGATCATCGCTTACCTTGCTCCATGTCTTACCCTCATCCTCAGACCAGTAAAGACCTATGGAATCATCGTTTGTGGGCTTGCCCCATACGAATATGGTATAAGGATCGCTGTCCGTCTTGCCCTTACCAAGACCTACCGCCATACAAGCGGCTAAAGAATCCATTCTTGTGAATGTTTTGCCGTTATCTGTTGATACCTGAAGTCCCATTGAAGGATAGTATACAACGCCCTCCTTGCCGGGTGCAACCACAGGTCTTGCCGCAGCGAATACAGAAAGCGTCATATTCTGAGTAAATGTCTTTCCGCCGTCCTCGCTGTAGAAGAACGCACTGCCGCTTGCGGCATATACATAATCGGGGTTTACGGGGTCGCAGATGATTTTCTTTGTGCCTACTCCGCCCTCGCTCTTTGTCCATGTCTTGCCCTGATCGTCAGAATAGTAGATGCTGCTGTCGTTTCCGGGTGCCCAGAAGAATCTCTTTCCGTCAGCAGAAATTGCCACATAGCCGCCGTATGCCACATTTCCGCTCTCAAGCGGCGAAACGGTAACATTCACCCATTTCTTGCCTGCGTCAAGAGTATACCAGAAGCCCGGCTTTTCTTCACTGCCGCCGCACTTTACCCATATATCAGTTGCCTTTGCCGCTATCGCAAGACCGGTCATTGAGCCTGCAACGCTGTTGTGTACCATACCGTATTCTTCGGCACTATCCTGTACAAAGCCGTCATAGTCGGCTATAACGCTTACCAGCTTACCACCGGGTATGCTGATTATATCATACGGAACAGTTTCTTCTATGCCCTTTGAGAAGAAGTAGAATTCGGGGCTTTCATCCCATATATTATCGCAGGTGAACACGCCGTTACCCGATACCACCATTATCTTATTTGTGTTATTGGGATCAATGGCCATTGAGCTGCACCAGTGCATAGACGCTGTTGTTATCCACTCAACTCCGCCGCTGCTCATCTTCATCTTATCGTTGAGAAGCGTCCAGTTCTTACCGCCGTCCGTAGTTACATAGAATTCATCGCCGTACTGACCGTTAGGCTGAGGGACATATATATTCTCCGTGCAGGCAACCATTCTGTCGGGGTTTGAAGGATCTATCACCACATCACCGAAAGACTTCTTTGCAGGATTGATCTCTGTAAAGGTATCATCGGCAATGTTGAGAGTTCTTACGCCGCCGTCAATTCTGTTATTGTTCCACGGACCTTCGGCGCTTGCATAGGTAATTACTATTTTCCCGTCACCGTTATACTTCATTCTCTGCGTATAAAGTTCCTTGGGTGCGTCTGCAACGGGTTTCCATGTAGCACCGCCGTCGGTCGATTTATAAAGGTTCTCCTCCTTTGTTCTCGAAACAGCCGCATATATAGTTGTGCAGGCACTGTCATCGCCCGATTTCGGGTCGATTATGATACTGCATATACCGTTGCCGTTTGACGTTGTCGTCTTTGTTCCCATATCAAGTGCAGTGAATGTCTTTCCGCCGTCGGTCGACTTTATTATACCGCCTGTTCTTCCGCCGACATATACTATATCACTGTTCTTGGGGTCAACCGCAATACGCTCGCCGTTTCCTCTGCCCATACCGTTTCCGTGCGCCGTTATCATATCGGTAAGTTCGGTACGGTTCCACGTTTTGCCGTAATCATCGGAGTATAAGAGGCAGGTTTTGCCGTTGCTGAAATACTCCGTGCCTGCAAGCATATATACCTTGTTAGGATCTTTTTCTCCGAATGCAAGGCCTTCTATACCAAGCAGACCTCTGTCTTCCTCACTTATATCGTACGACATGGATTCCCACTTCTGAGTATCCTTATTATAACGGTATGCGCCGCCGACGTCTGTACGGGCATAGTATAAGCCCTGCTCGCTTGTTGCAAATACGCCGCTTACGAATCCGCCGCCGCCCATAGCTACCTGGCTGAACGTAAACTGCGCCTGCGCTGTTCCCGAATTGCCGCCCGATGTTGTAGTCATACTGCTGTCACCACTGCCCGATGAGGTCGCATCACCGCTTGACGATATTCCCGAATTATCGTTTCCGTTACAGCCTGCGGCGCATATTGCTGTTGCTACCGCAAGTATGACCGCTGTTATTTTTCTGTACTTCATTTCTTATTCCTTTCTTATTAAAGCAGACTTGCTTAATTTTTATGTAAACCTTTACATAAGTATTATGCACCATTTAAGTTAAATTTGCAAGACTTGTTTTGATGTTTTGTGAATATGTGATAAATCTTCGTAGCCACTATTGGTGATAATCACGGATTTTGCACCAAGGAAAATATGGGCGTGACTTTTGCGTGCTTATATAGTATAATCATATTGCAATCGAATACAAGCCCTGTCTTATCACGTTTACGGCAGGCAAACGGAAATGGAAATGGAAAAGAAAAATGAAAAAACGCATCATCTCCCTTATCTTATGTGCGGCAGTAATAATATCCGCCTGCGGCTGCAGTGCCGATAACGGCACATTGTCAGCCGACAGCTCGTCATCAGCAGCTTCGGCAGCGTCTTCCGCCGAAACCGCATCGCAGGATACTTCCTCCTCAGACAGCGGTTCGTCTTACGATACCTCGTCAGACACTTCTGATAAAACAAGCTCCGATAAGCAGAACAGTTCGTCATCAGACAGTTCAGATAAGCAAAACAGTTCATCGGCTGACAGCTCAGACAAGCAAAACAACTCGTCCGATGCTTCTTCCGAAACGTCAAAGCCTTCAACAAACAAGCAGGAAAGCAGTTCTTCTGCCGTTACAGCAAGCAAGCCTGCAAACAGCACAGGTTCAGCAACAAACAAGCCTGCGTCTGCAACCGCCGCCGATACCACCAAAAAGCCTTCCGCAACGACTACAACGAAAAAGCCTTCCGCAACGACTACCACAACAACAGTAAAGCAGACTGACGACAAGCCGCTGAACTTTTCGAAAACCTATGAAGCAGAAAACGGAAAGCTGTCAAACGATATGTCCGTCATATCCAACGGCAATGCATCCGGCGGAAAGTCGGTAGGTAAATTTGAAAATGACCGCTCCTACTGCCAGATTAAAATAAATGTTCCGTCAGACGGTATTTATGATATTGTAATACGCTCAATGGGCATCGGCGGTTCCAAAGAAAACGACATTTATACCGATGGTAAGAAGGTAGGCACTTTCACCAGTGAGAACAATATATTCTCGGATTACACCGTAAGTGCGGTAAGCCTTACAAAAGGCGACCACAATATCCGTATAATCACGTCATGGGGCTGGATAGAGCTTGATAAAATAACAGTAAAGACGGGTGCAAAAATAAGCAACAGCACCTATAACGTCACATCATCTCTTGTCAACAAGAACTCCACTGCAAACACAAAGAAGCTGTACAGTTTCCTTAAGGACAGCTACGGAAAATATGTTATCACAGGTCAGCAGTGTGACGGCGGAATAAACGGCAACGAATTCAAAGCGATAAAAAATCTTACCGGCGACTACCCCGCCCTGCTCGGACTTGATCTGATGGACTACACTCCGTCAAGAACGGCATTCGGCACATCATCCTCCGCTGTCGAAAAGGCGATAGAATTTGCCAACAAGGGTGGTATCGTAACATTCTGCTGGCACTGGAACGCTCCGACCGAATACCTTAACAGCACCGCCAACAGTTCTGACGGCTGGTGGGGCGGATTCTATACGCAAAGCAGCAAATTCGATATAGCAAAAGTAATGAACGGTCAGGACGCAAAAGGAAAGAAACTGCTTGACCGTGATATCAAGGAAATAGCTAAGCAGTTAAAGCGTCTTGAAAAAGCAGGCGTACCGGTTATATGGCGACCTTTGCACGAGGCTTCCGGCGGCTGGTTCTGGTGGGGCGCAAAAGGCTCAGACGCTTACAAAAAGCTGTGGAAATACCTTTATAACGAGCTTACGAATACATACGGCTGTAACAATCTTATCTGGGTCTATAACGGTCAGAGTGCCGACTGGTATCCGGGTGACGAATATGTTGATATTGTAGGCGAGGACATCTATCCCGGAAATCACGTTTACGATCCTCAGGTAAGCCGTTTCAAACAGGCGATAAACTACGGCAATAAAACAAAGATAACGGCTCTCACAGAAAACGGCTGTATCTTTGATATAGATTCCGCCGTGAGCATAAACGCACTGTGGTGCTGGTTCATGACATGGGGCAACGAGTTTACCGTTAACGGCAGTAATTACAGTGAAAAATACACCGAAAAATCGGTTATAAAGAAAATGTACGCAAGCAAATATTCATTAACTCTCGGATCGCTTCCGAAAATCTATTGACATAAGCTGAAAACGCTCCGACAGGCGAACACCTGTCGGAGCGTTTTTGTTACCGTTTTTAGCTTACGATATTTTTTGATATAATTATCATACCATAAGCGAGCATATCTTGTTGCTGTACTCAACGGGGTCTTCTATAGGCATACCCTCAACAAGAAGCGCCTGATCGTACAGAATCTCGCTGTATGTTTTCAGCTTGTCCTTATCCGTTTCATACAGCTTTTTCAGCGTTTCATAGATAGGATGCTCTGCATTGATCTCCAGCACCTTTTCAGCCTTTGCGTCATGCTCTGCGGGCATCTGGCTGAGCACCTTCTCCATCTCTATAGAAAGCAGACCGTCACTGGTCAGGCATACTGCGTGAGACTTCAGTATCTTTGACAGTCTTACATCCTTTACCTTACCGCCGAGTGATTCCTTCATAAAAGCAAACATATCCTTGCTTTCCTCAGCCTTAGCCTTCATTTCTTCCTTTTCTTCGGGAGTTTCAAGGTCAAGGTCGCCTGCGGATACTGACTTGAACTGCTTTTCGTTATAGTCAACCATCATCTGTAAAGCAAACTCGTCAACGCTGTCGATAAGATAAAGTATCTCATAGCCCTTATCCTTTACAAGCTCGGTCTGAGGGAGCTTGTCTATCTTATCGACCGTTTCGCCGCTTGCAAAGTAGATGTACTTCTGATCTTCCTTCATTCTTGAAACATATTCTTCAAGAGTTACCAGCTTCTTTTCATATGAAGAATAGAACAACAGCAGATCCTTAAGCAATTCCTTGCCTGCGCCGAAGCCGTTATATACGCCGAACTTTATCTGAAGGCCGAATACCTTCCAGAACTTTTCGTATCTCTCACGGTCATTGCGGAGCATCTTTGTAAGCTCGTTCTTGATAGAACGCTCAAGGCTCTTTTCGATTATCTTAAGCTGTCTGTCGTGCTGCAGCATCTCACGGGAGATATTGAGCGACAGATCCGCAGAGTCAACAAGACCCTTTACAAAGCTGAAATAATCGGGGAGCAGATCGGGGCATTTATCCATTATAAGAACGCCGTTCGAATAAAGCTGTAAGCCCTTTTCATAGTCCTTTGAATAGTAGTCGAAGGGAGCTTTTGACGGAATGTACATCAGTGCGTTATATGTTGCGGTACCCTCTGCCTTTGTGTGGATATGTGCGATAGGATCGTCATAGTCGAAGAACTTTTCCTTGTAGAACTGATTATAATCCTCGTCTTTAAGCTCCGACTTGCTCTTGTTCCAGATAGGCACCATACTGTTGAGAGTTTCTATCTCGGTATGTGTTTCATACTCGTTCTCGGTACCTTCCTTGAGGTGCTGATGGCTTACCTCCATCCTGATAGGATAACGGATATAATCGGAATACTTCTTTACTATCATACGGAGCTTGTAGTCCTGAAGATACTCGTCGTACTCCTCTTCTTCGGTATTTTCCTTTATCTTAAGGGTTATCTTTGTGCCGACATCTTCCTTGTCAGAGTCTGTGATAGTATAACCGTCTACGCCCTGCGAATACCACTTGTATGCCTGCTCACTGCCGTAAGCCTTAGACTCAACAGTAACCTCAGACGCTACCATAAACGCAGAGTAGAAGCCTACACCGAACTGACCGATAACGTTTATATCGTCCTTTTCTGTATCGGTATTATCGTTCTTGAATTTGAATGAACCGCTGTTTGCGATAACACCGAGATTATTTTCAAGCTCGTCCTTTGTCATACCGATACCGTTATCGGTAATTGTTATAAGACGGTTTTCCTTGTCAACCGCAAGGTCTATACCGAGGTCTTTTCTCTCTATGCCGAGATTCTCCGTCAATGACTTGAAATACAGCTTGTCAAGCGCATCGCTTGCATTTGAAATAAGCTCACGCAGAAATATCTCCTTATGAGTGTAGATCGAATTGATCATCATATCAAGCAAACGCTTTGATTCTGCCTTGAATGCCTTTTTTGCCATAAAAATCATTTCCTTTCTATGCCTGCGCCTTATATAGCGGCGATAATACTGAATTTACACCGTTCGTAACCGGTTTAGCACTCTATCACTCTGAGTGCTAAAATATATTATAACACTATTTTTATATTTGTCAAGAGGTGTTTTAAAAATGTTTGTATTTAAAACAAATCCGTGATTTCAAGCGAAATTTTAACATCGGCTATTGACAATTGTTCATTTTTGAACTATAATAATATTGTTCGAAAATGAACAATATTATCTTTCGACAGAAAGGACAGGCATATGACCACAAGCAGCTTCTGGAATTTCATCTCTGCCGCAGAGGACGAATACAGCGTGTACAGAAAGCGCATTATGGCAAAGTTTTCTCTCTCAGCCGCAAAAACGGATATAATTATGTTCCTTGCGAACAACCCCGGCTATGACACGGCGGCGGATATTTCAAAGGTTCGCCGTATACTGAAATCGCAGGTTTCGGTTTCTGTAAAATCACTGTGCGAAAAGGGCTTGCTGACAGGCACTTATAAGGACGGAAACAAAAAAAGCGTGCATCTTTCACTGACGGCAAAGGCAAAGCCTGTTGTCACATACGGCAAAAAGGAACAAAGCGATTTTGCGGCTGTTCTGTTTGACGGATTTACCGATGAAGAAATCGCCGCATTTGAAAGATACCATATTAAAATACTGGACAATATAAACAGAAAAAGGAGCGACAAATAATGCAATATCTTATAACGACCGCCATTTGTCTGCTTGCAGGTCTTGGTGCAGGTCTTGGAACAGGGTTTGCCGGTATGAGTGCGGCGGCGGTAATCACACCTATACTTGTTACATTTCTCGGTATAGAGCCGTATACCGCTGTCGGAATCGCCCTTGCCTCAGATGTTCTGGCAAGTGCCGTATCGGCTTACACATACGGAAAGAACAAAAACCTTGATATTAAAAACGGACTTGTGATGATGATAACAGTGCTTATTTTCACGGTTGTCGGCAGTTTCGTTTCAAGCCTTGTGCCGTCTGTGGCAATGGGCAATTTCTCGGTATTCATGACGCTTTTGCTCGGCATTAAATTCATAGTAAGACCTGTAATGGCCACAAAAGCCGATATGAGCGCAAGATCCGCAAAATCGGTATTGATAAAGTCAATCATCTGCGGTATTATAGTCGGCTTCATCTGCGGATTCATCGGTGCGGGCGGCGGTATGATGATGCTCCTCCTGCTCACGAGCGTTATGGGCTATGAGCTTAAGACCGCAGTAGGCACAAGCGTATTTATTATGACATTCACAGCGCTTACAGGCTCTGTTTCGCACTTTGCGATAGGCGGTCTTCCGGATATGCTCCCGTTCATCCTCTGCATAATCTTCACGCTTATTTTTGCAAGAATAGCCGCAAAGATAGCGAATAAGGCAAGTCCCGAAACGCTTAACCGTGTGACCGGCATTGTCCTTGTAATACTTGGAATTGTAGTTCTCGGCTTTTCACTGATCAAATAAATCCGGCAAATGAATATAACTAAAGCCACGATGATAAAAAATCGTGGCTTTAATATTACTGTACCTCTATCTCAGGCATTTCTTTCATTTTATCCTTCTGTAAAGCTTTCTTCTCTCTGAATATAAGTGAGAAAACAGCTCTTACAACAGGACCCGCAAAGAATAATTGCCAGCACAGAGCCATAGGAAAATTGGTTATCGTTGTCTGAATCCACACCGCAATAACTTCGCTTCCCGCATTTTTGAACAGAAGAGTTGCGGCAAGGCTCATAAGCGGACACATAAAGATAACTGAAATAACCGAGATACCGAGAACTATGAAAAACGGATTATCACGTTCAGGATTAATCATTTTAAAAGTCTTGTACTTTGCTATCCTGCCGACTAAAAAAATATCAAGCACGAAAGCGATAGGTCCCATTATCACAAGCTCCTTGAAAGCAAGTAAAAAGACCTCGTTTGTCATACCGCCGATATTAAGTGCTATATTATAGCATATCATGGCGTACACCATAACAAACACCATCATAACGGTAAACACGATTTCCTGAAATAAGTTTTTGGGCATAAAAAATTCCTCCTGATAATAACAATTTGCACTTTATTGTGTTGTTCGTTATCATCCGGGGGATGTGCGTTTCCAATTAGACCAATATTCTTTTTACGTTATAGATTTTAACATATTCCGTACCCATAGTCAATTGTGAAGTGAAACGAAAAAAGCACCGCTTTGGCGGTGCCTTTTTGTATACATATCACTTTTCATTTTTACACTTTTTCGCTTCTGAATCTTCCGACAACATTTGCATTCTTGTCAATGTTTACTTCGAATCTCAGCGTACACGGCGAATAGTGAACATTTTCGCCCTCTGCAATAACCTCATAGAAGAATGCCAGAGCGCCTCCGTCCTCCATACGTCTTACTGCGCACTTGCAGAAGCCTTCGGCGAGTGCCCTTTTTACATAAGGTATCTCACGGTCGTATGTACAGAAATTGTCCTCCGTAACGGGAATATTAACATCCCCGTCAGAACAGCTGTTTTCTCTCAGCATAGTTTCAAGCGGTGATACTTTCTTACGGCTGAATTCCGCAAACGGAGCTTTCTTGGCAATTTCGCCCTTTCTTGCAGGGCGTCCGTTTATTTTCCAGCACGGCCGTGTAACAACGACCGTTTCTCCTATATGGAAATCATTGTTGAGATGCTCGCTCTGTGCCGAATAGAAATCAAGCGTATCCTTGTCAATCACGACCTCTTTTGCCTTATCACGCACTATTCCGACAAGCTCAAGCATAGAGAGCAGCTCGCCTGCCTTTTCCATGCACTTTTCATCGCTCCATATCTCATAATTGCGGAAGTTGTTTCTCCAGTACGTCTTTATCGGCAGATCGCCTATAAGCGCCTGTATCCTCATTTCCCAGTCGAACAGTATACCGCTCTTACTGCGTATCTTGTTCTCCTTGATGGCATTGAGCGGTTCAAGCAGCTGTGCAAACGATGCGATATTATCCGCAATATCCTGCGCTATGTACTTTCTTGTATCGCTGGTCTTCTTTTTCTCGCTTTCTTCCTCAATCTTTTCATCGCTGTACTTGTCGAAATCGTCCTGTCCGCCGTCAGCCGTATCGAATAACGAAAAGACCTCTGAGGGATCGTTAAATGTTTTCTTTGCCTCAGGCTCGTCATCCATAAGCAGATTTCCGAACAAATCCTCTACCTCGGCAACATTCTCATCGTGCTTTTCTTCGGTAACCTGTGCAGGCGTATATGCTTCGTCCGGCAGATCGAAGAAATCCATAGTTCTCGGCTTTTCATCAGCGTCAATCGGCTCGTCCGGAGTTTCGGACAGCTCATCGGATAATGTACTTTCCTCAAAAATACCGCTTGTCTGTTCAAGATCGTCGTCCGAAATATCTTCGGTGCTTCCGGTGCTTCCGGTGCTTCCGGTGCTACCGGTGCTGTCAGCGGTTTCAGATATTCCTATAAAGTCGCCGAATTCTTTCAATGCGTCCTCTACAGACTCAGCTGTACGAAGGGAAGAAACAGGCTCGCTTGCGGTTTCCTCCGCCATTATAGTGTGGAACTGTTCTTCGAGCGACTCTTCTTCGCTGTCAGCAGTTTCTTCCTGCTCGGTTATTTCTTCAAAAGCCTTTACTGCATCCTCGACAGGCTCGCTTACGGCTTCTTCGGTAGCAGTGTCATTTTGTTCATCGTCAATTTCAGTTTCACTGTCGGCAGTTTCTTCCTGCTCGGCTATTTCTTCGAAAGCCTTTACCGCATCCTCGACAGGCTCGCTTACAGCTTCTTCGGTGGCAGTGTCGTTTTGTTCATCGTCAATTACAGCTTCACTGTCGGCGGTTTCTTCCTGCTCGGCGATTTCCTCAAAAGCCTTTACTGCCTCCTCAACAGGCTCGCTTACAGCTTCTTCGGCAGAGGCGTCATTCTGTTCGCTGTCAATTTCAGTTTCGCTGTCTGCGGTTTCTTCCTGCTGTGCTATTTTCTCAAAAGCCTTTACTGCATCCTCGACAGGCTCGCTTACGGCTTCTTCGGTAGCAGTGTCATTTTGTTCGCTGTCAATTTCAGTTTCACTGTCGGCGGTTTCTTCCTGCTCGGCGATTTCTTCAAAAGCCTTTACCGCATCCTCGACAGGCTCGCTTACAGCTTCTTCGGTAGCAGTGTCATTTTGTTCGCTGTCAATTACAGCTTCACTGTCGGCGGTTTCTTCCTGCTCGGCTATTTCTTCGAAAGCCTTTACAGCATCCTCAACAGGCTCGCTTACGGGTTCTTCGGTGGCAATATCATTTTGTTCATCGTCAATTTCAGTTTTGCTGTCTGCGGTTTCTTCCTGCTCGGCTATTTCTTCAAAAGCCTTTACTGCATCCTCGACAGGCTCGCTTACAGCTTCTTCGGTAGCAGTGTCATTTTGTTCATCTTCAATTTCAGCTTCACTGTCGGCGGTTTCTTCCTGCTCGGCGATTTCCTCAAAAGCCTTTACTGCCTCCTCGACAGGCTCGCTTGCATAAAGATCGAAAATGCTCTCATCAACAGGCATATTTACATCTTCAATTTCTTCATTATCCTGTATAACAGACGGCATTTCTGCAAGCTCCTGAACCGCATTTGCTATCGGAGCGGATGTCATTATCCCCTTTTCGAGCAGCATCTGTTTCGGCATTTCGGCTTGCTCGTCAAAATTCTTATCAACTGCCGTTACTGTTGCCGTTACTGCGGGTAAGGCTTCTTCGGCTTTATCCTCAGCTTTTTTGTCGCTTTCGCCTGCGTCCTCACCGCCATTACCAACGGACGATTCAAGCCTGTTGAAATGGTCGAATACACGCTCAAAGCTGACACCGGTATCGTCGTCATCTTCACTCTGAGTAAATGTAAAATTGACAGGTGCTATCTCAGGCTCGGTTTCGGTTTCGCCGTTATCCCTTTCGGACATAGGCTTATACCGGCGTACAGCCTCATCAATACGGCTGTTTATCGCATCGGTCTGTTCTTCCTCACTTATAGGCTTTCTGATTATCTCCTTATGAGTTACCCCGCCGTTTTTCCATACGGTCAGGCTTTTCTTTCTGAGCGGAGTCTGCGTTTCCTCCAGCTTTTTCTTGGCGTATACAGCCGCACCTACAGCGGCAACAATCGCCTTACTTATCTTCATATATTATCAACCTCCCGGCTAATGCCGAAATATTATTCAACACTCTTGAGTGCCTCGACCATATTGACCTTCATAAGCCGTCTGTGCATAAACAGCATTACTATCACGGCAAAGCATATCGTTATAAGACCTGAGAATACAAAGCTCATCGGATGTACCGTTCTGCCGAACATAACCATATCAATTTCAGCCGTCTTTACAACAAAGTCAACAAGGAATCTTCCGAATACCATGCCTGCCACTGTTCCTATAAGGGTAAGTATCACCGTTTCCCTGAACACATACATTGATACTTCCTTATCATAGAAGCCAAGCACCTTGAGCGATGCAATCTCCCTTATACGCTCGTTTATATTGATGTTCGTAAGATTATAAAGCACAATGAACGCAAGCGCACCTGCACTCACTATAAGAACCACTATTACAAAAAGCAGTGATTTGAGCATAGAACTGAATGTTCCCGCAACGCTTGTCTTGAAGCTTACTCCCATAACTCCGTCTATCTTCATAAGCTCCTGTGCAAGCTCGTCCCTGTCACTTTCGGTCATATCGTCGCCGTCCTCAGAGTTGAAGAAGAAGCAGTTATACGGCAGTCCTTCCTCGCCGCTAAGCTCCTTGTACAGCTTTTCCGTGATATACACATAGTGATGGGCGTAGTTTTCGCATATCTCCGTTACCGTTGCCGTAACTCTTTTTGTGTCGGCAAGTGCAAGCGTTATTGTATCGCCCTTCTTTATACCGCCGAGCAAAGATGCCAGCTTCTCGTTTATTATAACGCCGTCGTCGGTTACCGTGTACTGCTCGCCTGTCCGTCTGTCCTTTACCGTCACAAACTGTGCGATGGTTTCGTTGTCCGCTCCGCCGAATATATACGCTTCTGTGCTTTTCTTACCGTTATATACCGTTATCTGCTTTTGATATATCCTGTTGCCCTCGCAGTCATAACGCTCAAGCATCTTTCCTATCTTCGCTGTCTGTTCGTCGGTCACGGTATTGTCATAAGCGGTAATACCGGTATAATTGCTTATCTCGCCGAACTGCTTTTGCAGAATATCGTTTACGCTGTCATACACGCCGAATCCCGTCAGCACAAGCGCCGTACAGCCTGCAATGCCCACTATCGTCATAAGCATTCTTCTCTTGTAACGGAATATATTACGCATCGTTACCTTATAGCTGAACGAAAGCCTGTTCCATATAAAGCCTATGCGTTCAAGCAGTATCTTCTTACCGCTCTTTGGCGTTTTCGGCCGCATAAGCGCCGCAGGACAGTCGTGAAGTATGCCGCCGCACGAGAAATAAACTGTAACAGCAGTAAGCAGTACAGATACCCCTGCGGTACATATCATAAGTATATAATCATACGGCAAAAGAATATCGGGGATAACGTACATCATTCCGTATGCGGTAATAATGATTGCCGGGAATATCTTCATTCCCACAAGCATACCCGATAAAGCGCCCGCCGTTGCCGCTGTCAGCGCATAAAGCAGATATTTGAATATAATAGCGCCGTTTTTATAGCCAAGCGCCTTGAGAGTTCCTATCTGAGTACGCTGTTCCTCTACCATTCGTGTCATCGTGGTAAGACATACAAGCGCCGCCACCATTACAAAGAACAGGGGGAACACCATAGCTATATTGCCTATTCTTTCGGCATTCTGACCGTATTCACTGTAACCCGGATTATCATCACGGGTAAACAGATACCACTCCGGTTTACTCGTCTTTTCGAGCTTTTCCCTGCCGTCGTCTATCTTCTTCTGAGCATCGGCAAACTGCTTGTCCGCATCGGTTTTTGCCGTTTCAAGTGCTGTCTTGCCCTCGTTATACTCCTTCAGGCCCTTTTCATAATCGGCATAATTCTTGTCATACTCCGCTTTACCGCTGTCATACTTTGCCTTGCCTGAAGCGTACTGAGCATAACCTGCGTCATACTGTGCCTTTCCTGCGTCATACTGTGCCTTTGCGCTTTCGTACTGTGCAAGTCCGCTTGTGTACTGAGAATATCCGTCCTCGTACTGCTTTTTTCCGTCCTCATATTTGGCATAACCGATTTCGTACTGCAGCTTTCCGTCATTATATTGCTTAAGCCCGTCATTATACTGCTCAAGTCCGCTTTCATACTGTTTCTTCTGCTTGTCAAGCTCCGCCTGCGAGCTGTCGAGCAGCTTAACTCCGGAATCATAAGCCTCTTTGGTGATATTACCCTTCTTGTATGAATCCTCCAGCGTTTCACGGCTCGTATTTATAATCGCCTGCTGACTTGTTATCTTTGTGTTTGCATCGTCAAGCTGAGCCTTGCTCGACTTTAGCTGTGAATCTGCGTTTTCAAGCTGTATTTTAGCCGTAACAAGCTGTATATAGCTTTCGTCAAGCGTTTTCTTTCCGGCTTCAAGCTGCAGCTTCGTTTCGTCCAGTTTTTTCTTTGTGCTGTCAAGCACCGCTTTCGTCGCCGTCAGGGTAGCCCCGTTTGTGTCAAGCTCCTTTTTTGCCTCATCAAGCTGTTTTTTCGATTCATCAAGCGTTTTCTTGCCGCTTTCAAGCTGAGGCTTTGCTTCGTCAAGCTGTTTTTTTGCGTCAGACAGCTTCTTTTCGTTTTTCTCTATTTCTGCGTATGCTTCGCTCTTCTTTTTATCAAGCTCTTTCTGCCCGTCGTCAAGTTCCTTCTTTGCATCGCCTGCTATTTCGTCAAAACGCTCTTCTTCTCTTACATCCGCTATTTTCTGTATCTTCTTTTCAAGAGCGTCACGGGCATCCTCATATTCATCGCTGTAACAGCTGTACTGCTTTAGCTCGTCCGAGTTTATCATAACCTGAGTATATACCTCTGTCTTGAAACAGCTTTCCGGTATGTAACAGATCATATAGACAGAACCGCTTCCTATGGTCGTGTTTCCACGCTCCGCATCAGATATATACATAGGTGATGCGAATTTTCCGACTATAGTAAATTCCTTGACCGACAAAGTTCCGTCTATATCCGTGTCTTCATCGCCACACAGCGTCAGCTTGTCCCCGACTTTATAATGAGCAAGCAGTTTACCGCTGTCGATAACGCACTCGTTTTCTTTTTCGGGAAGTCTGCCGTCAACTATCTGCAAAGAGCTGTACGGATTGTTTTCGCCCGTTTTGTCAAGAGAATATACCCTTGCGACCTTCTTTTCGCCCGAATCCGTGTTGACGTATGCGTCCGTGAAATATCCGGGATAAACATCAACATCCGGAAGCCCTTTTTTCAAAGCGTCTATATCGTTATCGTCAAATCCGTATGTAGATACCAGCCTGATATCAGACAGGGAAGTCCTGTCGTAATAATGATCCGACGATACCTTCATCGCAGGAGCGCTCTGCAGAAGTCCCGCAAAAAATCCTGTGCCGATAGCGATTATACCGAATATCGAAAGAAAACGGCTTTTTGTTTTCTTCATCTCGGCAAACGCATTTTTCAGCATTGCATTTTTCATATCCGTTCCCTTTCCCCGCTTACCACTCTATTTCTTCAACGGGTGTCGGATGCTCGTTTACTACTATTTCGCTCACCTTACTGCTTTTCATGTGTATAACCCTGTCAGCCATAGGGCATATCGCCGTATTATGCGTTACGAGTATTACAGTCATATTTTCACTGCGGCAGGTGTCCTGAAGTAATTTCAGTATCATCTTGCCGGTGTTGTAATCGAGCGCACCCGTAGGTTCGTCGCACAGCAACAGCTTGGGCTTTTTCGCAAGCGCTCTGGCTATAGCCACTCTCTGCTGTTCACCGCCCGAAAGCTGAGCCGGGAAGTTGTTTATTCTGTCGGTAAGTCCGACCTTTTCCAGTATCTCTACAGCAGGGATATAGTCCTCCACCGTCTGAGTAGACAGCTCAATATTCTCCTTTGCCGTAAGGTTCGGGATGAGATTATAGAACTGGAATATAAAACCTATATCGTATCTTCTGTAGTCGATAAGCTCTTTTCTGCTGTAACCGCTTATCTTACTTCCGTCTACATAAAAGCTTCCCGATGTAGCGGTATCCATACCGCCCAGTATATTAAGCACCGTAGTCTTGCCCGAACCGCTCGGTCCTACGATTATTGCAAATTCGCCCTTTTCAATGTCAAAGCTGACCTTATCGTTTGCGTTGATTATTATATCGCCCATACGGTACTGCTTTGTAATATCGCTCAGCGTAACAAAACTCATTGTAATTCCTTGCACCCTTTCGTCCGTTGTTTCCTGAAATCGTTACTCTATTAAATTATACCATTTTTCACGGTACAATTCAACAGCCGTTCTATATTTATTTTATATTTATTTATAGTGTATCCCGACATTTTTAACTCCCTTTAAATTTCAATGCCGTTAAAATAAAAATTATTCTCATTTTACTTGACAAACGCATTTGCTTATGCTACAATATCAATCGGAAAAATCCCTTATCAAGAGCGGTTTACATTTTCTGCATTAAAATGCAGATTGGGAGTCAGGCTCCGTAAACCCAGCAACCGTTTCGCTTGAGCTTTCTTTGCGAAAAATGGTGCTAATTCCTACGGCACGGCAAGGGCTGTGACCGAAAGATGAGGAGCAGGCAGTCAGCAAGCTCCGAATGGGGCTTTTTTTAATGCAGTTTTACGCAGGTATATGCGTATTGGATACGGTTTAAAACCGCTATATGAAAGGAAAAATCAATGGCAAAATACTTATTCACTTCCGAAAGCGTAACAGAGGGTCACCCCGACAAGATCTGCGACAGGATCTCAGACGGTGTGCTTGATGCGATATTAGCACAGGACAAGAACGCCCGTGTAGCCTGCGAAACCTGCGCCACAACAGGTATGGTTCTGATAATGGGCGAGATCACGACAACGGCAAACGTTGACATTCCTGCAATAGCAAGAGATGTCATAAAGGAAACAGGCTACGATAACAGCGACTACGGCTTTGACTACAAGACCTGCGCTATCCTCACGACCCTTGACAAGCAGAGCCCCGATATAGCTATGGGCGTTGACAACGCTCTTGAGGGCAGAGATAACAATGAATTTGACACAGGTGCAGGCGATCAGGGTATGATGTTCGGCTATGCGTGTGATGAAACCAAGGAGCTTATGCCCCTTACGATTTCCCTTGCTCACGCACTTTCAAAGAAGCTCACAGCAGTAAGAAAGTCAGGCGAGATACCCTATCTTCTCCCCGACGGAAAGACACAGGTAACGGTAGAATATAATGAGGACGGCACTCCATCAAGAATTGACACTGTCGTTGTTTCCTCACAGCACAAGGCTGATGTTACGCAGGAACAGCTCAGAGCCGATATTATCGAAAAGGTTATAAAGACTACCGTTCCCGCTTCACTGCTTGACGAGAACACAAAGATGCTGATAAATCCCACAGGACGCTTTGTAGTAGGCGGTCCTCAGGGCGACAGCGGTCTTACGGGCAGAAAGATAATAGTAGATACATACGGCGGTGTCGGCAGACACGGCGGCGGCGCATTCTCAGGAAAAGATCCCACAAAGGTTGACCGTTCAGCCGCTTACGCCGCAAGACACGTTGCAAAGAACATTGTAGCCGCAGGCATAGCAAAGCGTTGCGAGGTTGAGCTTGCGTATGCTATCGGCGTTGCACAGCCCGTATCTGTCTTTGTTGATACATTCGGCACAGGCGTAAAACACGACAGCGAAATTTCAGCTGCTGTAAGCAAGGTGTTCGACCTTCGCCCCAGTGCGATAATCAGCTCACTGAATTTAAGAAATACAAAGTACAGACCTCTTGCCGCTTACGGTCATATGGGACGTACAGACCTTGACGTTGCTTGGGAAAAGACAGACAAGGTTGACGAGCTTAAATCAGCACTTGATATAAAGTAATCAGCATATAACACTAAAGCCATTACGGAACACCGCAACGGCTTTAATCATAATCAAACGGAGAACAGAAATGACACATATACGCCCCGCAGCCGAGTCCGATGCTTCACGCATCGCAGAAATAATCGTCACAAATTACAGGGTAAATTTCTACCCGTTTTTCAGAAATGACACCTTTTACTTCGGTGAACTGAACGTCCTTGACACTGCCAAAGAATATTCCGCAGGCTCAGCCGCACTTAAAAACACATTTGTCTATGACGACGGTGTAATAAAAGGCATTATACGCATTTCGGGCAATGAGGTCGAAAAGCTGTATGTAGAGCCGCTTTTTCAGAATCAGGGCATAGGCGCAGTGCTTCTCGGTTACGCTATCAACAATTTTGCCGTCAATGAGCTGTGGGTGCTTGAATACAACAAGCGTGGAATAGATTTTTATCGCCGCAACGGATTCAGCCTTACCGGCGAAAAAATCACAGAATACGAATTTGTGCCGCTTTTAAAGATGAAAAGAGAATGAGCCAAAAGCCGTTACGGTATACCGCAACGGCTTTATTTTTTGCAACAGTCCAACATATTTTACCGCCGTCATCGGAGGTTACGCAATTCTCCGCCATTCAGATAAGCAAATTTGAAGCGCAACATTGCCGCCCGCCGTTTTGCTATCCTGCGGATAGCTCAGACAATTCCAAAGACGGAGTTTGAGGCGGCACATTGCCGCAGGCGGAATTTGAGGCGGCGCATTGCCGCCACGCTATTCGCTGAAATCCGTAACTATGTACTTCGGCGCACCGGGAGTTGAATACACCCACCGGTCAATATGCCCCTCTGTAATGAAATACGGCGCTTCAAGCGGAACACAGCCGTCATCACAGCAGTTTACAATTATCAGCTTGATTTTCATCTTTTCGGGTATAATCGCCTTGATATACACACAGGCGCAATCTCCCACCTTTATTCCGCTTTTAAGCTCCGCCAGCCCTGCGAGATTCGGCGCAAGCTCGATGAAAATCCCGTAGTCCTCTATCGACCTTACAATGCCGGGAACGGTTTCGCCTACCGCAAAACGTTCTGCGTTCTGCTGCCACGTTCCGAGCAGTTCCTTGTGCGTAAGACAGATATGACCCTGATTCCGACCTTTCACCACCGCAAAAATATCGTCGCCTACCGAAAATCTGTTTGCAGGATGAACTATTCTTGATACCGAGATAGCGTCAATCGGTATCATTGACGCAATGCCGCAGCCTATGTCCACAAAACAGCCGAACTGTTCAAGATGCGTTACCCTCGCCCCTATAATATCACCGGGAGTCAGCTTTGATACATATTCCCTGTCCGCCTCCTCCTGCGCCGCCTTCCTTGACAGGATCGCCAACGGCTCGCTTCCGGTTTCGTCTATCTTCGTTATCTTGAAGCAGACAGGCTTTCCCACTCTTGATATAAGCGCTATATCCCGTGTCGCACCGCTTTCTATGCCTATTGCGCCCTCACTGCGAGGTATTATCCCCTTCATACAGCCAAGATCGACGTGCATATTATGCTCCGCATCGCACACCGTACACGAAGCCTCAAGTATTGCCCCCGACACCGCCGCCTGCATAAGCGTTTTGGCTGATTGCAATGCCGCCGTGTTCTCTTTGTATGCAAGTCTTCTTCCCTCCGGTAAAAATTCCGTCATTTGAAATACCGTTCCTTCCTCGTTGTGTTTTCTTTTTTACAAGTGTATGTCAGATTTTCCTTAAATATGTTACCGTATATTTACATTTGATTTTTCACGGAATATTTGGCGGAATTCTTGTAATTATCGTTGATTTTGACAACGTTTTCTGTTACAATAGAATCTATACAGGCTTAGCGCCATTAACCCTTGGATTCTAAACGGAGGAATCATGTTTATTCACAGCGGAACATTAAAACGTGCAGGCATTCTTGCCGCAGTGGTTGCTGTAGGTACAGCCGCCGCAATAACCTATAACGCTTTTTTATCGACGGAGGGCGGACTTCCCGAAGTGTTAAGCCCGCTTCAGCCGATAATAAAGGACGAGGACGGCGGGGTAAAGCAGAAAACAGATATTGCCTTCTCTCCCGACGGCAGCTTTTTTGATAAAGACATATCGGTTGAGCTTAAAGCAAAGGATAAAACGGCAACAATCTACTATACCACAAACGGCGAGACCCCCACGAAAAAATCAAACAGATATACAAATCCCATAAAGGTGCACAGCTCGGGAGAGGTCACCGCAAAGACGATAAAAGCCATTGCGGTAAGCGAGAACGGCACTTCCGAAGTATTCACAAAAAGCTATGTCACAGGCGAGGACGTGTCGGAACGTTTTGAAAAAGGCACTTATGTATTCGTGCTTTCGACCGACAGTGAAAACCTTTACGATTATGAAAAAGGCATCGCCGTAGCAGGAAAAATCCGTGACGAGTGGATAGCAAACGAGTATGACGGAAAAAGCGAAATCACGCCCAACGAACCTGCAAACTGGAATCAGGAAGGTATGGCAGGCGAAAGGCCTATGTATGTCGAGGCTTTTTCAAGCAGCGGAGAGCTTCTTGTTTCACAGCAGGCAGGCGCAAGAGTTGCAGGTGCATATTCTGCCGCAGTTGACCAGAAATCGTGGAAGCTTATAGCAAGAACTATGTATACCCCGGACAAGGGTAAATTCAGCTACCCGTTCTTCAGTGACGCTACAGATGAAAACGGTGCGATTCTCACAAAGATTGACCGCATAGTTTTGCGTAACGGTGCAAACGACCGTGAATTTGCAGGTGTGCGTGACGAGCTTTCGATGTCGCTTGCGAAGCAGTCGGGCTACCTTGATGCACAGTCGACCGCCCCTGCGGCAGTATTCCTTAACGGAAAGTATTACGGCTTTGCGTGGCTCCATCAGAATTTCAGCCGTGCATATCTCGAAGAACGCTACGGCGGCACGAAGGACAACTATCAGGTGGTCGGAAAAGCCGAGGGCGAGATAGTCGATGAAAACGCAGAAGGTGCGGCAGACGACTATAATAAAGTCCTTGAGCTTGCTGAGAGCGGACTTACCGACGACAAGAAATTCGAGCAGTTATGCTCTATGGTGGACATAGACAACTATATGCACTACCTCGCAATGCAGTTATTTATCGACAACCGTGACTGGCCCGGAAACAACTATAAAGTGTGGCGGTATGTTGCGTCAGACGGCGAAGAGGTCACAAGCAAGTACCAGGACGGCAAGTGGAGATATTTCTTCTATGATGCAGAATTTGCCTGGGGACTTTATTCGGACGGATACGCAAACAAGACGTTGACCAAGATTTTAAACGGCACTCACCCTGCAGGCGGCTCAGTGCTTATTTCTGCACTTATGGAACGTGCGGATATGCGTGAAAAGCTGGCGAACAACCTCTGCGACCTTATAGGCGGCGCATTCAGCTCTGAAAATATTCTGGCAACGCTTGAGCAGAAGCTCGCAGACAGCGATAAGGAACAGCTTTATGCTCTGAACAAGGGTATCACATCAACGTGGGCAAACGAGGGTACGTTTGAAAACAGCAGAAACGAAATAAGAGAATTCGCCGACAAGCGTGCAAATATCATTCTCAGCGATATATGCCGTAATTTCGAAATAGACAAAGACGATACATACAAGGTAAAGCTGAACGGTGCAAAGGGTCTTAAGCTCACTATGAACATTCAGACCGTCAAGGACTCAAATACGGTAACAGCCGAATATTTCACACCCTACAAGGTAAAGCTGACAGCCGAGGATATGTCGGGCTACACCTTCACAAGCTGGGAGATAAACGGCAAGACCTATACCGACCGTGAGATAACAATAGACAGCTCAATGGCTAAAAAGGGCAAGATAACAATAAACGCACGCAGTGAAAAAACATCGTCTACAGGCGAACTGCTGTATATAAGCGAAGTGTACACGGGCGGCGATGAAGACTGGATAGAGCTTTACAACCCCAATGACAACGACGTATCAACAAAAGGTCTTTATCTTACAGATAAGGATGATATGCTTAACCGCTACAAGATACCCACCGTCAACGTAAAGCCTCATTCAACGCTCACGATAGTTTGCAAGAACAACAAGTCTGAAAATACGCTTATGAAAATGCAGACGAATTTCAGTCTTAAAACCGGCGAAACGCTGATACTCAGCAACGAAAGCGGAGAAATTCTCGGCAAGGTCGCAATAATCGACTGCAGTAAGAATGAATCGCTTGTAAGACAGCGTGACGGAAGCTACGCAAAGGGTACGCCGACCTTTGAAAAGAACAGCCAATAACATAACAGCCGTGCATCAAGGCGATGCACGGCTGTTTTTCTTTCCCTTTCGCACCAGCCTTGCTAAATACTCCCTTCGCCTTTGAAAGAATCAAATGCAGGCATAACAAAAAAACAAGCACGGCTGTACACCGTGCTTAAAACAAAAAGGACCGTGAAAACCACGATCCTCTTTTTTCATTACTTGTCAAGATTGTACTTCTTCTTGAACTTGTCAACACGTCCGCCTGTGTCAACCAACTTCTGCTTTCCTGTAAAGAAAGGGTGGCACTTCGAGCAGATTTCAACCTTTATATCCTGCTTGGTTGATCTTGTTTCGATAACCTCGCCGCAAGCACACTTGATAGTGGTGGGCTGGTAGTTAGGGTGGATACCTTCTTTCATGCTGTCACCTCCTGACCTTTAGAATTAATCTAAATTACAGCTTTCGCTATGATTTCAGAATACTGCGCTTTCACGCTTAGGTTACTATTATAGCATATACAAAACTGTTTTGCAATAGTTTTTTCAAATTTCCCGAAAAATTTATATCACAGACAGTTTCAGCCTACAATCTTTGTGAAATCTGCCGAGAGTTTAACCTGCTTTTCAGCCGCATCTTCAACGCTTGTGCCTACTGTTGTGTAGTAAAGCTTGATTTTAGGCTCAGTACCGGAGGGTCTTATTACTACGCTTGCGTTATCCTCAAGGTAGAATGTGATAACGTTTGACTTAGGAAGTGTGAGTTCTTCTGTCTTGCCGCTTTCGTAGTCTGTCTTTACGCTGAGCTTGTAATCAGCCTTGCCGATAACCTTAAGACCTGCCACAGCGTCGAGCTTTTCGTTTCTGAGAGTATCCATGATAGCGTTCATCTTCTTCATACCTGTTTCGCCCTCGAAAGTGAACGTATCGAGCTTGTTGCAGTAGAAGCCGTAGTCGCTGTACATCTTTGCTCTTGCCTGTACAAGAGAAATACCCTGTGAACGATAGAATGCCGCCATCTCGCAGATAAGCATAGATGCTACAACAGCGTCCTTATCTCTTACATAAGAGCCTGCAAGGTAGCCGTAGCTTTCCTCAAAGCCGAAGATATATCTGCTTTCCTCGCCCTTTGCCTCTAAGAAGCCGATCTGCTCACCGATGAACTTGAAGCCTGTGAGGACTTCTCTGAGCTCTACGCCGTACTTAGCGGCGATAGCCTTTACAAGATCGGTCGTAACTATTGTCTTTACTGCAACGGGGTTTGCGGGCATTGTACCTGCGGCGATACGCTCCTTGCAGATATATTCGAGCAGCATTGCGCCTACCTCGTTACCTGTGAACAGAACGTAGTTGTCACCGTCGGGAACTGCGATACCTACACGGTCGCTGTCGGGGTCGGTAGCAAGCAGTAAGTCGGGCTTTTCTGTCTTGCAAAGCTCAAGACCTAAGTGCAGAGCTTCCTTTATCTCGGGGTTGGGATAGGGGCAGGTAGTGAAGTTGCCGTCGGGCATTTCCTGTTCCTTTACAACTACAACGTTGTTTATACCGATTTCCTTTAAGATACGGCGGACGGGCTTGTTGCCTGCACCGTTAAGAGGAGTATAAACAACCTTCAGTCCGCTCTTTGCACAAAGCTCGGGGTGGATGGACTGCTTTTTAACGTTTGCGATATATTCGTCAATAACATCCTGACCGATGTACTTTATTTTTCCTTCGTTTACAAACTGCTCAAAGTCGCCGCTCTTTACGTCTGCGAAGATATTGAGCTTCTCAATCTCACCGAGAATCTTTTCAGCGGCTTCAAGAGTAACCTGACAGCCGTCGCTTCCGTAAACCTTATAACCGTTGTACTTTGCAGGGTTGTGGCTTGCGGTAACAATGATACCTGCGTCACAGCCGAGCGCTCTTACAGCCCAAGAAAGCATAGGTGTGGGCATAAGCTCTGTGTAGATGTTTGCTGTAATGCCGTTTGCGGCAAATATCGAAGCGGCGTGCTTTGCAAATACGTCAGACTTTATTCTGCTGTCGTATGCAACAGCAACCTTAAGATCGCTCTTGCCTGTGTTCTTAAGGTAGTTTGCAAGACCCTGAGTAGCCTTGCCTACGGTATAAACGTTCATTCTGTTTGTACCTGCGCCGATAACGCCTCTCAGACCGCCCGTGCCGAATTCAAGATCACGGTAGAAGCGGTCGTTTATTTCTTCGTCCTTGCCCTTTACATTCTCAAGCTCTGTCTTTAAATCGGGATCCTTGACCGCTTTTTCAAGCCATTCGTTATAAAGCTCTGTAGTGTTTGCCATAATAGTCTGTCCTTTCTGTATAAAACGGTAGCACAGTTTGCTGTATTTAAAAATTAGGTAAATATAGCTGTGGCTAACCTAAAATTCCATTCAACAAACAGTATAACATTTTTCCGCCGTAAATGCAAATAAAATCGTAAAAATATTATTAAATTTTTTGAAATCAAAAATTCCCGTTTTTGTTGAAAATATACCTAAAACGTTGTATAATCATTACATAGCAATCACTTAAAATGATATGAAACGGGTGTAAATATGTATTCTCAGGTAAACGGTATGGGACTTTTCGGTATGAATGCCTTTAAAGTCACCGCAGAAATAATGTCCTCAAGAGGTCAGCCGTCCTTCGATATAGTAGGACTGGGCGACCTTGCGGTGCAGGAAAGCAAAATGCGTATCAAGGGTGCGTTATCGGGTATCGGGATCTCCGTCAGCGGTCAGCGCCTCACGGTAAATCTTGCTCCTGCGGATGTACGCAAATGCGGCTCGCTGTACGACTTCACGATAATCGCCGCCATTCTTGCGGTAAACAATATAATAACCGATGATTTGTCGGACTGTGCCTTTATCGGAGAGGTTTCGCTCGGAGGCTCGCTTGTTTTCACGGGCGGAATTATCAGCATGGCGATAGAAGCCAAGAAATGCGGTATAAAACGGCTGTTCCTCCCTGCCGAAAACGCCAAGGAAGCGTCCGTTGTTGAGGGTCTGTCCGTATACGGAATAAGCCATATTTCCGATCTTATAAACCATTTCACAGGAAAGAAGCGTATATCGCCCGAGCCTCCCTACGTTCCGTCCGCAGAGATGTTTGAAACGGAGGACTTATCCGATGTAAAGGGTCAGGCACTTGCCCGTCACGCTCTGGAGGTAGCCGCCGCAGGCTTTCACAACGTACTTCTCATAGGTCCTCCCGGTACGGGAAAAAGCATGATAGCAAAGCGTATACCGTCTATCCTTCCTCCGATGACCTTTGACGAAAGCATTGAAACAACAGGAATACATTCAATAGCAGGTATGCTCGACCGTGAAAAGCCGATAGTCACGGTTCGCCCGTTCAGAAGCGTATCACATACCGCCTCGGCAGTAGGTCTTATCGGCGGCGGAAGTATACCACGTCCGGGTGAAATATCCCTTGCACATAACGGAGTATTATTTCTTGACGAACTGCCGGAGTTTGACCGCAGGACGCTTGAAACGCTCAGGCAACCGCTTGAGGACGGAGTTATAACCATATCAAGAGCGCAAGGGTCGGTGTCCTACCCGTGCGATATTATGCTTGTTGCCGCAATGAACCCCTGCCCTTGCGGAAACTTCGGCAACCCAAAGGGAAAATGCACCTGCTCTCAGAATATGATACAGAACTATCTCGGCAAGATAAGCCGCCCTGTTCTTGACAGAATAGATATACAGGTGGAAATGCCGCAGTTATCTTACGAGGAAATAAGCAGTGCGAAAAAGGGCGAGCCGAGCAGTGCCGTGCTTGAACGTATAATGAAAGCAAGAGAAATACAGCAAAAGCGTTTTGCAGGTACGGAAATACGCTCAAACTCCAAAATTCCGCCCTCATATCTTCACGAAATGTGTCCTATGGACGAAAACGCAAAGCAGATGCTCTCCGACTGCTTTGATAAAATGGGGCTGTCGGCAAGGGCATACGACAGGATACTTAAGGTCGCACGCACCTGCGCTGACCTTGCAGGAAGCGAGGTAATAAGGCGGCAGGATATATCCTCGGCGGTAAATTTCAGAAGCCTTGACAGGAAATACTGGGGTGCTGGGAAATAACCGTCATTTTACCGCTTATCATATTTATTATTTATAGTGCGGTAAAATATCTGACAAATCGACCTTGTTTTTACCGCCGCAGAGTTATAAAAACGCCGAAATTTTTCTGTCGGCTTGACAAAGACGAAATCAAAATGCTAAAATAAATACAGTCGAGTAGCGAAAGCGTAAATCCGGACACGGATTTACGCTTTATTTTTTTGCCAAAAGAAAGGAATATAAATATGGAACAGGAAAAAGTAAACAGGCTCGGAACAGAGCCTGTAAAAAAGCTGTTGCTCAAAACGGGACTTCCCGTGATACTCTCAATGGTATTGCAGGCGGTCTACAACATAGTTGACAGCGCATTTGTAACGAATATGCAGACGGGCGGCGAGGCGGCGTTCAACGCACTGACGCTTGCCTTTCCTATGCAGATGCTTATGGTGGCGGTAGGTATAGGCACAGGTGTTGGAGCAAACGCTCTGCTTTCAAAATCTCTCGGACAAAGCGATAAGGAAAAAGCGAGCCTAACCTCCGGCAATGCGGAATTTCTTGCGCTTATAATATATGTTGTTTTTCTGCTTGTCGGGCTGTTCGGTGTAGAGCCTTATATCCGCACGCAGACGCAGGACGGGGAGATAGCGAAAATGGCGGTCGATTACCTTACGATATGCTGTACGATGTCATTCGGCATCACATTCTTTTCGATATATGAAAAATTGCTGCAGGCAACGGGCAGGTCGCTTTTTTCGACGATAGCCCAGATAGCAGGCGCTGTCACCAACATAATCCTCGACCCGATAATGATATACGGACTTCTCGGTTTTCCCGAAATGAAAGTAAAAGGTGCGGCTCTCGCAACGGTTATCGGTCAGATAGTTTCTCTTGTCACCGCTCTTATCTTTCATATCAAATTCAACACGGAAATAGTAAAAAAACTGCGTTACAAAAAGCCCGATATGAAAATTATCAAGGGCATATACTCTATAGGACTTCCGGCTATAATCGCACAGGCGCTTATGTCGATAATGACCTACGGTATGAACGTAATCTTAGGCTCGGTAAGCGTGGACGCTGTCACCGCCTACGGACTTTACTACAAGGTACAGCAGTTCTTCCTGTTTGCCGCTTTCGGTATGCGTGACGCAATAACTCCCGTCATATCCTACGCTCACGGAATGGCAGACAAGGCCCGTATCAAAAACGGCATAAAGTACGGTATGCTCTACACGCTTATAATAATGGCGCTCGGCACAATTCTTATCGAAATTTTCGCCGTGCCTCTCGGCGAGATGTTCTCGCTTTCGGGCAACTCACTCAGGCTATGCACAGACGCAATGCGCATTATCACAATAAGCTTTGTATTTGCAGGTGCGAACATAGCTTTTCAGGGCATATTTCAAGCGATCGACGGCGGTTTGCAATCGCTCATAGTATCGCTCTTAAGACAGCTTGTGCTTGTACTGCCGGTAGCGTGGGGATTTTCGCTCCTTGTTCTCGGCGGTGCGCCCGATATGCTTATGTGGTGGGTGTTCCCGATAGCAGAAGCTATCTCTGCTCTTGTTTCCGTTATCTTTATGATCAGGCTTAACAAAACAAAAATCGCCGTATTATAGCGATTCAAACAATTTAATATTCCTTCGACAGAAAATTCACTTTTGATATTGAAATTTTTCCTGCAAAAGTGTAAAATATCATTCGGAGAATAAAAAACAGCCTCCGCAAAAGCGAAGGCTGTTTAAGCATATGCTTACTTTTCAAATATCATCTTGATTCTGCCGATAAGGGGAAGATCCTTGGCCTTGCCGCCGATAGCGTTGATAAGGCCGGTTACCAGTATGATTATCGGTACAGCCATGAATATTATGTGTATCAGCCAAGCTAAAAGAACACCTACAAAGCCTGCGGCAAATTCGTTGAATGTAGCGTAGAAAATACCGTAGTAAACAGCGTTGTACAGAATTCTTGCAAAGAAGTATTCAATAGCTCCCACTGTCATTACACCGAGAATAACAGGGAATATCATTGAAAGATGATACTGTAAGAACTTTGACTTGCCCGCTGTGATACAGGGAGCTACAAGCATACCTGCAAGCACGATGATTGCAATAAAGCCGCCGAATATCCAGCCTGTAAGTATGTATGCGAGTACCGCACAATAAGCGAGTATTGACATTGCCTTACCTGTGTTTATATCGTTGGCGTCCATTGTAGAAGTTACATTCTTTGTGTCAAATATTTTCTGAAAGAAGCCCGGATTTTGATTTATCGGAACAGGTGCAACAGAACCGTCAAGGTTTGCACCGCACTTTGCGCAGAACTTTGAGCCGTCCTGATACTCTGTTCCGCATTTAGGACAAAATGGCATAATTATTTCCTCCTGTTTGTTATGTCTATACCTCTGTATTATATCCGCTGTATGCAGATACCAGTTAATTATACACCCCTACGGCATCAAAGTCAATACCGCAATTGTAAAGTTTAATTAAGAAATATGAAAGCATTGATTAATTTTGCCATTGCATTTACACTGGTATATTTATTTTTCGTGTATCATTAAATTTTCAAGCAACATAAGGAGAACTATGAACAATACAAACCCTTTTATATATTCCGATGACAACAAGCGTTATCACACGTTGAATTACTATAATAAATCATCGTTCAACAGCAAAGTGTTCAAGGCGGTCATTGACGCAGGCTTCACCTGCCCGAATAAAGACGGCACAAAAGGCACGGGCGGATGTATCTACTGTATGGGCGGAAGCGGCTACTTCACCGAAAAATCGGACGGTGAAATCTACGACAGCGTAAAGCGTCAGCTTGCCGCTGAAAAGGAACGTATATACAAGAAACACCCGGACAGCCTCATTACAGCCTACTTTCAGGCAAATACCAACACATATGCACCTGTCGCAACGCTTAAAGAGGCATACACTGCGGCGCTTGATTTCGGAGTACACGGAATTTCAATCGGCACAAGGGCCGACTGCCTTCCCGATGATGTTATTGCCCTGCTCTGTGACATTAACAGCAAGACCCACCTTACCGTTGAGCTTGGCTTGCAGACAATACACGATAAATCAGCACAAATCATCAACAGATGCTATACCTATGACGAGTTTCTGGAGGGCTACCGTAAACTGCAAGAATCCGGCATACGCACCTGCCTTCATCTGATTGACGGCTTGCCGGAAGAAAGCCTATCCGATATGCTCAAAACCGCAAAGGAGGTCGCCCGTCTGCACCCTGCCGCCGTGAAGATACACCTTCTTCATATAAATCACGGCACCGCTCTTGAACGGCTCTTCCTGTCGGGCGGTTACGTTCCGCTCACCCGTGACGAGTACATAGATATAGTAATATCACAGCTTGAATATCTCCCTGCCGACATTGTCATAGAGCGGATTACCGGCGATGCGGACAAGCGTTGTCTGGTAGCTCCGCTGTGGAGTGCCGACAAGATAGCGGTACTGGGCGGCATAGACCGTCAGATGAAGCTGAGAAATACCCATCAGGGAATAAAGTGCGGCAGCGGACAGCCTTGATTCGTTACGGCTTTATATTGCATTTTCCTTTGCATTGTGCTAAAATACGCTTGTAGAATCTAAACCGGATTATCATAAAGGAGAAACAATATGGATATGAAACAGCGTATGCACGCAAATCTTCCCTATAAGGCCTGGCTTGACGGGCTGAGCGAAGAACGTGCGGAATGCAAGCGTAAGATATACGAATTCAACAACTGCCACCCGGATGACCGAGATAAAATGGACAAAATTCTCCGCTCGCTTCTCGGTAAGACAGGTGACACTATTCATATAGAACAGCCGTTCCACTGCGATTACGGCAGTAATATCGAGGTCGGCGATAACTTCTTTGCAAACTATAATCTGGTAATACTTGATGTCGGCAAGGTTAAAATCGGCAATAATGTTATGCTTGCCCCAAATGTAGCCATATACACAGCAGGTCATCCCGTACATTATATTCCCCGTAACACAGGCTATGAATACGGCATAGATATAACGATAGGCGATAACGTATGGATAGGCGGAAACGTTGTAATCACACCGGGAGTAAAGGCCGGAAACGGCGTTGTTATCGGTGCCGGGAGCGTTGTGACAAAGGATATTCCCGACAACTGCATAGCCGCAGGAAATCCTGCAAGGGTTATCCGTGAAATAACGGACGAGGACAAGCATTATTACTTCAAAAAGCGTCGCTTTGACGTTGACGATTACCTGATACCCGACACAATAGACTGGAGCAAAATATGAACACACCGACTTTTGATATAAACAAGGTAGATACCCCGTGCTATGTCACAGAAGAATGCTATCTCAGACGCAACTGTGAGATACTGAAAAGCGTACAGGATATGACGGGCTGTAAGATACTTCTTGCACAGAAAGCGTTTTCGATGTACAGCACCTACCCTCTGATAAGCGGCTATCTCAGCGGTACTACCGCAAGCGGACTTTACGAGGCACGGCTCGGATATGAATATTTCGGCAATGAAACGCACGTTTTCTCTCCTGCCTATACAGACAGCGAGATAAACGAGCTTGCAAAGTACGCAGGACATTTTGTGTTCAATTCAATAAGGCAGTTTGCCCTGCACCGTGACGCAGTAAAGGACAAGCACTGCCTTATCCGTGTAAATCCGAGATTTTCAACGCAGGAGGGACACGAGATATACGACCCGTGCGCCCCGGGCTCAAGGCTCGGACAGACGCTTGCTTCATTCGAGGAGGATATAAAGCGTTACGGCGAGGAAATCCTTGACGAAATAGACGGACTTCATTTTCACACCCTCTGCGAGCAGAACAGCGACGACTTAAAGCGTACCGCAAAGGAGGTCGAGGTGCAGTTCGGCAAGTATCTTGATAAGATGAGCGTTATAAATTTCGGCGGAGGACACCATATAACAAGGGATGACTACGATATTGACACACTTGTTGAGGTGATAAACCATTTCAAGAATGAATACGGGCTTGAGGTGTATCTTGAGCCGGGCGAGGCTGTCGCACTGAATGCAGGATTTCTTGTAACAACGGTACTTGACGTGATAGACGGAAAAGTAAACGGCGAGGACGATATAGCGATACTTGACGCTTCAGCCGCCTGCCATATGCCCGATGTGCTTGAAATGCCGTACCGCCCCGTTATCATTCAGCCAAACGGCAATATTGCCGGAGAAAAGGGCGAAAGAGCAGTCGCTGTGCGGCTTGGCGGCAACACCTGCCTTGCAGGCGATGTGATAGGAGATTATTCATTCGACGAGCCGCTTAAACAGGGCGACCGCCTTGTGCTGTGCGATATGTCGATATACTCAATGGTAAAGAACAACACGTTCAACGGTATGGCTCTGCCGTCAATATACTATAATACCTCGCTCGGTATGCGGAAAATAAGAGAGTTCTCTTATGATGATTTCAGGTGCAGGCTGTGATTTCGGCTTAAAGCAGAACTATCAGAGAAGCCTTGTTTTCAGCGACAGCCATTTCCATATGGACAAAGCATTTCAAAGGGTAAAACAGCCAAAATAAGCAAAACGGTTGAAAACTAATGTATATGTTGAATACTTTGTTGAAAGTTTTTTGTGCATATCACACAAACTATCGTGAAATGTTTAAGGACTATTGAACAAAAGTGAAAAATAATCGCAGAAAAATTGACAAATTGAAAAATCTTTGTTGACGAACAAAGAACATTTGGATATACTATAGGTACAGAGCGGAGATACCGCATAACATCTCAATGCGGACAGCTCGACGGAAAGATAATACGATTTTACGGAGGTAACCAATCATGTTTGTTAAAGAAGTAAGCGTTAAGAATCAGGTAGGTTTACACGCAAGACCCGCAACATTCTTCATCCAGAAGGCTAACGAGTACAAGTCATCAATCTGGGTTGAGAAGGAAGAAAGAAGAGTAAACGCAAAGAGCCTTCTCGGTATCCTTTCACTCGGCATTGTAGGCGGTACAACTATCAGAATCATTGCTGACGGCTCTGATGAGCAGCTTGCTGTTGACGGCCTTGTAAAGCTCGTTGAAAGCGGTTTTGCAGAATAATTCACACTCCCGACCAAGTAGTGTATATCGGGTAATAACCCGATGTGTAGACGTGTAGAAAAGTGTAGACGGACAGAATTACATTTATAAAGAAACAGCGGGGATTTTGCGTAAAGCAGGTCACCCGCTGTATTTTTATTTAACAGTCTTTACCGTTTAGATTTCAAAGGAGCATTATATTGAAAAGAACAGGAAAAATCGCAGCCGCATTTATCACGGCTTTAACGGCTGTGGCGTCAATAACGGCGTGCAGTGCCGATTATTCGCATATTGACGGCTACAGCGACATAGAAAACGCACGAAAGCTGTATTCCTCGCTTTATTCAGCCGAGATCACGGTTACGGATAAGCAAACCGGTACGGTTACGCAGGAACTGACATTCTGCTACGATAAGAGCGATACCCTATCGTACAGCTATTTCGGCACAGACGGCAAAACAAAATATTATGAATATCACAACGGCTCGGAGTACAACTATTATTCCGACGGCGAATGGCATACTCTTGTGAGCGGCGATAAGGATTATGTATGCTACACACGCACTAACAAGATGTCTATGACCGCAGAGGGTATGATATTCATAAAGCCCGAAAGCGTGACAGGCTCTGAAGTAAAGAATACGGCAGACACAAAGGTAATCACTATGCAGTACGATGTTTCAAAGCTCAACAGCTCAATGGCTTCTCAGCTCGGCCTTGTCGGTGACCTTGACAGCTTCAGCGTTGTGTATACAATTGATAAAGACGGATACTGCACCTCAATGGAGCAGACCGGCACAGCCACAAAGGACGGCGTACAAAGCAAGGTAGATTATCTTATGACCGTCAGCCATATGAATGATATTGCCTCGGTAAGTAAGCCGCAGGTACAGGAAAGTGCGGATAAGTCAGACGCAAAGTAAATTATAAGAATCGCCCGTAGGTTTAGGCTACGGGCTTTGTTTTTAGATAAACTGATTATTGATAAAACCTCATTGTGAAATATATCGCCAACACCGCTGAAAGAATTTTCCGTACTGACAAGCCATCAATATTTTCGTGAGTGTATCAGTGCAACTGCACTAACATTGACCTTTCAAAAAAACGCCGCTAACCTAAGATATATGTACTAATATGCGGACGTGTAGCGTTAAGCGTCCCTGCATTAACAGGTCATACAATGTTCAGGTGGTTATTCGAGTTCAGCCAACACCCCGACGGGGTGGGGGTGTGAGTAAGGAAAGAGGGAGCCACGAGGGAGAGAACCTAAGAGTATAGGGCTGAGTCTTGCTTACGCAAGCACTCGGACGTTTCGCTTTGCTTCACTGGGCTGTCAAGTCCAGCGGAGCTTTAGCGGAGTGCACGAGCCTTGCGTGAGCGAGGCTCAGACTTGCACCTAGTCTCTTTGGTTCTTTCCCTCGTTAATATTGACAGGTGTACCCACTCGAATAGCGAACCCGAGAAGTGCTGTCCGATAAACAGAACTATCGGTAGCTTGCTATCGTAGGCAAAGCTGAATAATATAACATAAGTACATCTAATACAAGACTTTTTCAACAATCTGCGCCCGTAGGCTTAGCCTACGGGCTTTTTTGACGCTTTTTCCCGAATATAATCAAAAAACAAAACGAAAATGTTGTGAAAATTTACAAAATAGCTTGATTTGCGTTCTTTTTTATGGTAAAATTAAATAAAATCATAATGGCGGTACTGCGTATATCTGTAATACAATCATATTTCACTGCCTTTGATTTCAGCTATTTAATTGCGTTGCCCCACTTTAACAGTTTATCACATTGAACTATTACATACATATTAGCCCAAGGAGGCGAATAAGGTGCAGTTAAACACCAACGGTCAGAAGTTTATAAATATAATAATCGGCTTTTCACGGGATTTTCCCTTTACCGTAAATCCGGGCGAACATTCCGAGAAAACCTACCCTTCTCTTTTAGAGCTGATAAATCCCGATGATATTCCTCCGATAACCGAAATGTTCACCGATGTTTCGCAGGACGAGGAAAAGCGTTTTGAAGCGCATTGTCGTTTTATGGTGAACGATGAATATCACTGGTTTTTCCTTTCGTGCAAGGCGGTATATGCAGAGTACGGCAGACCTGTGCGTTTTGAGGGAACGATGTGCGATGTATCGACCTACCTTGAAACAGCGGGCGACGACCTTGTATATAACGAATTCCGCAAAAAGCACAACATAAAGCTGTCCGAACTTAAAAAAGGCGCTCCGCGTCTTGCCGATGTGCTTGATGTCGACTACCTTACAAGCATACAGCGTCCTTTTGCCGTGCCACAGCTTTATTCCGCCATATTTGACGAAAAAGGAAAGCTGATATGTGCGCCGAAAACACAGCATAAATCCCTTTCTCCCAATGATTTTGCCTATCAGAAGAAAAAGAATATCCGCATAAATCACCTTATCAGCGGAACGTGGATACTGGGAGCGAAAACGCAGGAATTACTCGATGACAACATTCAGCTGTGGGAAACGCTCGTACAGACCGTTTCCCGTATGGCAAACGCATTTGTTGTAGTTCTTTCGGAAATGGACAATTCGCAGAATGCAAACAAGCTGCTCGGTCAGAATGTCGAGGAGCAGATACTGCTGAATAATATCTACGCTATCATAATGCAGAGCAAAAGCGCAGATATTGCGTTAAACTCCGTCACAGAGCTTATAGGCGATTACTTTCACCTTGACAGGATAACCATAATCGACCGTGATGATTTTACTCAAGAGCTGTGCTGGTGCAAGGATTACAAGTACCGCCACCTCCCTCTTGAAATAGACGGCGATACCGCACTTGACTGCGCCTCGATCCGTGATGATCTGAGCCTTACGTCATCGGCTTTTTCGGATACGGATACCAACGACCTTACAAAGTTCGGTATCAAGTCGTATGCTATCTTCAAGCTGATAAATTCGGGTACTTTTGACAGCCTTATAATGTTCCAGACGATTGAAAAAGAGCATAACTGGACACAGCGTGAGCGTAAACAGCTCCGCAACATTTCACAGATAATCTCCTCGCTTATGATGCGTAAGGAAACGCAGGATAAGCTGGAGCAGTCGCAGAAGCTTATGCGTCAGCTTGCCTTTTATGACGCTATCTACAATATTCCGAACCGTGCAAGGCTGAACAAGGACCTTGACAAGATAATTAAGCGTAATACAAAAGGCTCGCTTATCGCTTTCAAGGTCACCAACACACGCACTCTGTCCGCAGTTTACGGTCACACCTATTCGGATATGCTGCTGCGCAGTATCGCTCAGTATCTTAAGGACCTGCCCGTAAAGGACATTGGTGTATATTATTTCACAAATGCGATTTTTATGCTTAATCTTCCGGATTGTACCGACAATGAAGCTAAAAATCTTGTCGAAATGCTGATACACCGTTTTTCAAAGCCGTGGAAATTCGGCGAGGATGAGCATTCCATCCATTGCAGTCTTGGCATAGCGTTCTATCCCGAAAACGGCGAGGACGCTGAGGAGCTTTGCAAGGCGGCAAGCACGGCAATGTACCGTGCAAGAGAATTCAAGCAGAACAGCTACGCCTTCTATTCAGGCTCGCTTGAGCGTACAAGAATGTTTGCGGCAAGCCTTGAACAGCATATAAGAGAATGTATAAACGACGGTATGAGAGGCTTTTCACTGCGTTTTCAGCCGTCCTTCAGTGCGGTTGACGGCAGTATAATCGGCTGTGAGAGCTTTGTACGCTGGCACGACGATCAGTACGGCAATATTCCTAACTCAACTTTGTTCCCTATGGCTGAAAATCTCGGCTTATCCCACGTCATAGACGGCTGGGTAATGGAACGTTCGTGCGAATTCTGCAAGGAGATACAGGACGCAGGCTTTGAGAATTTTACCGTCAGCGTAAATCTTACCGCAGGCGAACCGCAATCTGCCGAAATCGTAACGCAGGTACGTCACGCTCTTGAAGAAAGCACACTCCCTCCGTCCTCTCTGATACTCGAAATTCCTGTAAAAGCCAACATTTTCTACAGCGACAGCACCCATATCCTGCACGATCTGCGTAATCTCGGTGTAAATATTGCCATAGATAAATACGGCACAGGAAATATTTCATTAAAGGTCCTCAAAAACTCATACGTTAACCTTGTGAATCTTCCGGCAAAGCTGTTTATGAATCACGAGGACGAATTTGACACTGAGCTTGTAAGCTCGGTCATCCATCTTGCAAAATGCCGTGAGCTTACTGTATGCGTAAAGGGCATTGAGGACAAGGAACAGCTCAATACCGTGCAGAAGTTCGATATTGACAGGATACAGGGCTACTACTGTTCACGTCCGCTGTCGCTGACGGAAGCAAAGACAGTATTTACCGAAAGTATAAGAATAAAGGGATGCTGAGCGTATCCTCAGACTGTCGATAAACCCACGCACCGCAAAAATGCAGAAAAGTAAACCGGCGCAAACTAAAAATCCGATAAATAAAAAGAATTTCGCACAGCCGTAAAAAAACGGCTGTGCGAAAGCATTTTTGCTTACTGCGTCAACCGCCCCTCAACGTACCTTTGTACGCCTGTCGGGGCGGTTTCCTTGTCTGCGTGTGTTTCTCAACGTCTGCTGCGTGCCGTAAGACCGCAGGATGTATTTTAACGTCACTTGTTGAAAAAGTCGAAGAATTGTTGATAATTCTTCGGCTTTTTGTATTTAATTTGAAAAATTGATGTAAAGGACGCTTTTATTTGCAATTCGCTTGAAAAGAGCGCATTTTTCGAGTATAATATATTTATCTGTAATTGTAAAATCGACTGCGGCTGAAACCGCATTTATATTAAAAGGAACACAGCTTTATGAAACTTATTCTAAGCAAAATTAAGACCTATTTCGGAAAACTTGATAAGCTGCTGCTGTTCATGTGTATGGGCATTGCTTGCTTTGCCGTATTTATCCAGTATACCCTTTATGAAAACGATATAAGCTCGGCAGTTACCGCAAGCCAGTATAAAACGCAGATTATAGCCTTTATTGCAGGAATTGTAATAGCGATGGCACTGGCGGCAATCAACTATAAATATCTGGCGAAGCTCTGGTTTATATACGTTCCGTTGGCAATGGGGCTGACATTACTGCTGTTCACCCCTCTCGGAATACAGCGTGAAGGTGCAGATGATATAGGCTGGCTCGATCTCGGTATAATGACGATACAGCCGTCTGAGATACTGAAGCTCGCTTTTATACTTTCGCTTGCCGTTCATCTGTCAAAGGTTGAGGACAGAATGAACGAGCCGATACACTTTATCCTGCTGTGCATTCACGGGGCGATACCTACACTGCTTATAAGGCAGACGGGTGACGACGGCTCGGCTTTGGTATTCCTGTTCATCTTCATATGCATGATGTTTGCGGCAGGCCTTTCGTGGAAATATCTTGTAATGATAGCGGTGGCTATCCCTCCGGCTGTATACGTTTTATGGAATTACCTTATGCAGCCGCACCAGCAGAAGCGTTTTCAGGTGCTCTGGGACGCACAGATGCAAGAGGACGAGGCACTGGGAATATATATGCAGCAGCGTGTGGGAAAAATAGCCTTAGGCTCGGGCGGACTTACGGGGCTTGGGCTTTCGGGAGGAGATTATACCTATGTTCCCGAAATTCACAACGACTTCATTTTTTCATATATCGGAATGACTATGGGACTGCTCGGCTGTCTTCTGGTAGTAGGGCTTATAGCGGCTCTGTCGCTTAAGATTCTGTCAAATGCAAGCGGTGCAAAGGACACTCTCGGCAGACTTATCTGCATAGGCGTATTTGCTCTTATAGTATTCCACACAACAGTAAATATCGGAATGGTACTCGGCATCGCTCCCGTTATCGGCATACCGCTCCCGTTTTTCAGTGCAGGCGGCACATCGGGAATGTGTCTGTTTGCGGCAATAGGGCTTGTGCTGAGCGTGAGCTATCATAATTCGACCAAGTACAGAATGTTCTATACGGAAAAGGATTAAACTCCCTACGGGAGAAAAGATAAAGCAGATAAAGCAAAATGAAAGGAAACGATCATGGCAAAAAAGACAATTCACACCCTTGAGGAGATTTATCCGGAAAGTGCTGTAACGGCGCAGAGAGAAAGATATGAAAAATCTGCGGAGGAATTCAGGAGCATCTTCGGCGACAGCGATCAGCTTCGTTATTTTTCCGCACCCGGCCGTACAGAAGTCGGAGGCAACCACACCGACCACAATCACGGCAAGGTGCTTGCGGCAAGTGTAAACCTTGACGTTATCGCCGTTGTAGAGCCTACAGATGACAACATCATCAAGATAAAGAGCGAAGGCTTCCCCGAGGATTCGGTTGACATATCTGACCTTTCAGTTCACGAGGATGAAAAGAATTCATCTGCCGCTCTTATAAGAGGTGTTGCCGCCGGTTTTAAGAACAACGGTCTGAATATAGGCGGTTTCAAGGCTTATACAACATCGAACGTTATGAAGGGATCGGGTCTTTCAAGCTCTGCGGCATTTGAAGTACTTATAGGAAATATACTTTCGGGCATATACAACGCAGGCAGTATCAGTGCAGTGAAGATTGCTCAGATAGCGCAGTACGCCGAGAACGAATATTTCGGCAAGCCCAGCGGACTTATGGATCAGATGGCAAGCTCGGTAGGCGGTTTCGTTGCTATCGACTTCAAGAATACACAGGCGCCTATCATCGAGAATATCCCCGTTGATTTCTCGTCATACGGACACGCACTGTGCATAATTGATACAAAGGCAGACCATGCAGACCTTACAGACGAATATGCCGCTATCCCCCGTGAGATGAAGGCTATAGCAGGCTACTTCTCCGCAGAATGTCTGCGTGAGATCTCCCGTGCGGATGTAATACTCAATATGGGTATCTTAAGGCAGAAGTACGGCGACCGTGCCGTTTTGCGTGCGCTCCATTTCTTTGAGGAAAACGAGCGTGTGGACAAGCTGGCACATTCGCTGAGGCATCAGCATTTCGATGATTTCCTAAGCTCGATAAACGAAAGCGGAAACTCAAGCTACAAGTACTTACAGAATATTTTTGCCGTTTCGGACTATACGCATCAGGCGGTAGGCATAGCACTGAACGTTGCGGAACACGCTCTTGCAAGAAAGGGTGCGTGCAGAGTTCACGGCGGAGGCTTTGCCGGTACTATCCAGGCATTTGTTCCGCAGGATATTTTAAAGAGCTTTATAGTTGATATAGAAAAGGTATTCGGTGCAGGAAGCTGTCACGTTCTTTCGATACGCCCCGTCGGAGGTACTGAGGTACAGCTCTGATTGCGACGGGTAAAACAAAACAGCCCTTTCGGGCTGTACAGACTGTCGATAAACCTCTTGATTATTTAAAAATGGGGTCGCAGGGGCGTAGCCCCCGACAGGGTCTAGGGGCGGTAGCCCCAGTAATATAGCCCCTTTCCCGGGGAAAGGGGTTTGGGGATAGGGATTGAGAATTTGCTCTATTTTTACAAAAATAGACTTTTTCTACAAACTGAACAGCCCTTTCGGGCTGTAATGTATATCGTCAGATGACAAACTCCTCATACTCATACTTATGCAACTTGTCCACAAGGGCGGTTACGGCGATGCCGTTTTCAAGGTACTCCTCGCTCAGCACCTTTCCGTGTGAGTGGAGAGCCGCCGCAAGTCCCGACTTGTCATACGGTATCAGCATTTCCATACGGCTTACCTTGTCGGTAAGATTATCCGATATGGCTTTCAGCAGTTCGTCAAATCCCGTGCCGTTCTTTGCGGAAATCATTACGGTATTTTCTGTGGGCGGCAGTTCATAATCGAGCTTGTCGCATTTATTGAGAACGGTTATTACCGGTATTTCGCCGCATCCAAGCTCCGACAGCAGAGAAAGCGTTGTTTGTGCTTTTTCTCTTGCCTCCGGATCGGACGCATCGCAGACGTGCAGGATAATATCCGCACTTGCCGCTTCTTCAAGCGTTGACTTGAACGCTTCTACAAGGTGGTGAGGAAGCCGTCTTATAAGCCCTACGGTATCTACAAGCGTAAGACTTCTTCCGTCGGGCAGTTCTATTGCCCTTGATGTAAGATCCAGCGTTGCGAACAGCTTGTCCTCGGCAAGTACACCTGCACCTGTAAGGGCGTTGAGCAGGGTCGATTTTCCGGCATTCGTATATCCTACGATAGCGCCGACGCATACGCTGTCTTTCTTACGGCGGCGGCGTGACAGATCACGGCGTTTTTCAAGCTCTTTAAGCTCATCGCTGAGTTTATCTATTCTGCGTCTTATGTGACGGCGATCGGTTTCAAGCTGGGTTTCACCCGGTCCTCTCGTTCCTATACCGCCGCCAAGACGTGACAATGACGTACCTATTCCCATAAGACGTGGCAGACGGTATTTAAGCTGAGCCAGTTCAACCTGAAGCTTTCCCTCGTTTGTCACTGCTCTGCCGGCGAATATGTCAAGGATAAGCATTGTGCGGTCGATAACACGCACCGAGGTTATATCCTCGATATTGCGTATCTGGCTTGAGCTTAGCTCCATATCAAATATAATAAGCTGTGCGTCAAGATCCTTTGCGGCAGCACTGAGTTCTTCAATCTTGCCCTCGCCCAGAATTGTCGCACTTTCGATAGCAGGACGTTTCTGAATAATACGGCATACAGTCACCGCACCTGCGGTTTCAGCCAGTTCTTCAAGCTCGTCCATAGATATTTCCGCATCATATTCGCCGGTATCTACTCCTGCGAGTATGGCACGGGTTAATTCGTTTTCCTTTAAGATCGGATTGTTTACGGCTGATTCGTTCATAATGTTCCTTTCCGGTTTATAAATAATCAATAATAAAGTAAATTTATGCGGTAATCCGCAAAAGGTGGTAATCTTTATGAAGTTCAAAGAATACGACGTAATAATTGTCGGCACAGGCGTTTCAGGTCTTTATGCCGCACTCAACCTTGACAGCAGTATGCAGATACTTATGCTCTCAAAGCGTGAGCTGACGCTGTGCAACTCGGCTCTCGCACAGGGCGGTGTCGCCGCTGTAATGGACACGTCAAACGACAACTACGAACTGCACATCAAGGATACTCTTATAGCCGGCGGCTACAAGAACAATATCGACAATGTACGCATACTTGTCGAGCAGGGTCCGAAGGACGTTAAGAATCTGCTCAATTACGGAGTTGACTTTGACAGAAAGCAGGACGGCTCAATCGACCTTACCCTTGAGGGCGGTCACTGCCGTCACAGAATCGCTCACCACAAGGACAGCACAGGCTTTGAGATAGTTACTTCGCTTATCGAGGGAGTAAAGAAGCTGTCCAATGTCACGATTCTTGAAAACACTCACCTGCTCGGCCTTACCAAGCGAGGCGACGATTTCCTGTTTGATGTGCTTCACGAAGGAAAGCACAGTTATTATACCACAAAGAACACCATACTTGCAACAGGCGGTATAGGCAGAGTTTACGATTATACAACAAACTCTGCGATAGCAACGGGCGACGGCATACAGTTTGCTTATAATATGGGGGCTGATATTCAGCATTTAAGCTATGTGCAGTTCCACCCCACAGCCTTTGCCGACCACGAAAACCGTGAGTGCTTCCTTGTATCCGAGGCGGTACGAGGCGAGGGCGCATATCTGCTCAACTGCAACAAGGAACGTTTCATGCACAAGTATGAGCCTGAACGTAAGGAGCTTGCTCCCCGTGACGTAGTTTCAAAGGATATGATGAAAGAGCAGAAGGAAACGGGCAGTGACAAATTCTATCTTGATATTTCGTACAAGGATCCCGAATTTATCAAAAACCGCTTCCCTATGATATATAACAAGGTTCTTGAAAAGGGCTACGATATGACCAAAGAGCCTATCCCGATATACCCCTGCCAGCACTATCTTATGGGCGGTATCGGCGTAAACGGACACGGCGCTACGAATGTAAAGGGCTTATATGCCGCAGGAGAATGTGCGCATACCGGCGTTCACGGCATCAACCGCCTTGCAAGCAATTCTCTGCTTGAAGCGCTGGTATTCAGCCGTCTTATTGCAGAGGACATAAACAAGAACAATACCCACAGAGAGCTTGGAACGCTCGAGGCTGATTATCCCTCGCCCGACGGCAAGCCGCTCCCTAAGGGAATACGCACCGAGATAAGACACATAATGCAGCGTTCTTATTTCGTCGTACCTGACTATGTTGAAGCGGCAAAGGATATAAAGCGTGTAACGGAGCTGAAGGATCTGCTCGATAACGGCGGTTTCGAGGTAACTCCCGACTATATCGAAGCAAAATCACTGACGACAGTTGCTTACATAATCCTCAGCGAAGTAGTTGCAGAGGGAAAGGAAAAGGGCATTATATAATGAAATTATTACAGTTTTACGTTGACGATCTGATAAAAAGAGCGATAACAGAGGATATAAACTACATAGACAGCACCACTGACCTGCTTATTGACGAGGACGATATATCCGAGGCATATTTTGTATCAAAGGCTGACGGCGTTCTTGCGGGAATTGATGTTGCGATGCGTGTTTTCACATTACTTGACGACACTATCGAGATGAATATTCATTTCAAGGACGGCGACGCTATAAAGAAGGGTGATGTTATCGCCGAGTTCAAGGGTCACACCTGCGCTATGCTGAAGGCTGAACGTACAGCGCTCAATCTTTTACAGCATATGAGCGGTATTGCAAGCTACACAAACAAGTGCGTAAAGGCAGTCGAGGGTACTGATGCTTCTATCGCAGATACGAGAAAAACGCTCCCCGGCTTACGTCCTTTGCAGAAATACTCCGTAGTGGCAGGCGGCGGAAGAAACCACCGCTACAATCTTACCGATGCGGCAATGCTCAAGGACAATCACATTGACGCATACGGCGGTATAACACAGGCTGTTACCGCTCTGCGTAAAAAAGCGGGACATATGCTTCAGATTGAGGTCGAGGTACGCAACTTTGACGAGCTGAACGAGGCTCTTGCGGTAAAGGCAGACGTTATTATGCTTGACAATATGAGCTGTGAGGATATGAAGAAAGCGGTAGAAATAACCGCAGGCAGAGCAAAGCTGGAAGCCAGCGGAAACGTAACGCTCGACAATATCCGTGACGTTGCGCTGACGGGCGTTGATATAATCAGCCTCGGTGCGCTTACTCACAGCGTGACAGCTTTTGATATTTCGATGAAGTGGAAGAAGAAAGCATGACCAACTGTGATTGCTGCGTAAACTATGTTTATGATGATGAGTACGACTGCTACACCTGCCTTGTAAATCTTGACGAGGATGAAATGCGCCGTTTTATAACGGGCGACAACTACAACTGCCCGTATTTCAGAAACGATGATGAATACGAACTTGCAAGAAAGCAGTAACGCTGAAAGGAAAAGCTATGATAAAGATACCGAGAGGCGACAAATCATATATCGGAAAGGCTGTCACTGTGACGGTTGACCGACCGATAGGCACACATCACCCCAAGCACAGGGAGATAGTATATCCGATAAACTACGGCTATGTCGAGGGGCTTCTCGGCGGTGACGGCGAGGAACAGGACGTATATATTCTCGGTGTTGATAAGCCGGTTGACAAGGCAGAGTGCGTTATCATCGCAACTGTTATGCGTACAGACGATAACGAGGACAAGTGGGTAGGAGTGCCGTCTGAGCTTGTCGGCTCTGAGATTTGCTGTGAGTGCAATATAGTAAATGCCGTTCATTTTCAGGAGCAGTTCCACACCTCTGAGATATTTGCCTTATATGAAAAGACCTGCGGTGCGGTAATGTACACAGGGGACGGCGATGACCGCAGATATTTTCTTATCAAGAACAACAGCGGTCATATCGGCTTTCCGAAGGGTCACATCGAGTACGGCGAGAATGAGCGTGAAACCGCTCTGCGTGAGGTTTTCGAGGAGTGCGGACTTGAAGCGGAATTAGATGAAGATTTCCGTACGGAATACACATTCCACACACTTGACAACACCGAAAAGACAAGCGTATTCTTTGCAGGAAGGTTTGACAGGGATGCCGCCGTGAAGATTCAGCAGGAAGAAGTAATAGGCGACTGGCTGTTAAGCTACGGGGACGCTATGAACAAGCTGAACTGGGAGCAGGACAAGGCGATTTTAAAAGCCTGCGAGGAATATCTCAATTCAAAGCAGAATTAATTATATATCTGTAAAATACCCTTGCGAAACGTTTTGGAGTTTGCAAGGGTATTTCAGTTTGTAGAAAAAACCTATTATTGAAGCTGTACTGTGAAATATTTCACTAACACTGCTTAAAACACTTTCCTTAATGACAAGGTATTAATAATTTCGCGAGTGCATCGGTACAACTGCACTGACATTAACCTTTCAAAAAAACGCCGCTAACCTAAGATATATGTACTAATATGCGGACGTGTAGCGTTAAGCGTCCCTGCATTGACAGGATATACAATGTTCAGGTAGTTTTACGAGTTTCGCCAACACCCCAGCGGGGTAAGGGTATGGGTAAGGAAAGTGGGAGCAAGAGGGAGAAAACCTAAGGGACAGGGTATAGGGCTGAGCACTTACCTTTGGCAAGTGCTCAATCGTTTCGCTTTGCTTCACTGCGGCAGTCCAGCGAAGCTTTAGCGGAGCGCACGAGCCTTGCGTAAGCGAGGCTCAGACTCTCACCTGATCCCTTTGGTTGTCTCCCTCTTTCATATTGACAGGTGCATTGATTCGAATAGCGAACCCGAGAAGTGCTGTCCGACAAACAGAACTATCGGTAGCTTGTTATTATAGATAAATACTAAAGATATAACAGAAACACATCAAACAATATAGTTTTAATTAAGCTGAAATACCCTTGCGAACCGTTTTGGAGTTTGCAAGGGTATTTCTTTATATTTTTGCATGTAGAAAAGGACGGGCAGAACCCGTCCTTTGAAAAAGCGTATTCAGCGCAGAACTTACTTGAGTTCGATCTTAGCGCCAGCCTCTTCGAGCTTAGCCTTGATTTCCTCAGCTTCAGCCTTAGAAGCGCCTTCCTTGATAGCCTTAGGAGCAGATTCAACAAGCTCCTTAGCTTCCTTAAGACCAAGACCGCAAACGTCCTTAACTGCCTTGATAACAGCCATCTTAGCATCACCGAATGATGCGAGAACTACGTCAAATTCTGTCTTTTCTTCAGCTGCTGCTGCGCCGCCTGCTGCGGGGCCTGCTACTGCAACTGCTGCTGCAGATACACCGAATTCTTCTTCGAGAGCCTTAACGAGCTCGTTGAGCTCTAATACTGATAAGCCCTTTACTTCTTCAATCATAGCTAAAATTTTCTCTGAAGCCATTTTAATTATCCTCCGTTAATATGTTTTCATTGTTTGTGTTACGGCAGGTTTATGCCGCCGATTTCGTCCGTGCAGAAATTATTCTGCTGATTCGGACTGCTTCTTCTCGATTTCGCTTACTGCGATAGCGAGCTTCTGGATAGGGGACTGAAGCATAAATACCAGCTGTGCAAGCAGTGTTTCCTTTGTGGGGAGCTTTGCGTATGCAACAACTTCGTCCTTGCTGATGCCCTTACCGTCAACGAATCCCTTCTTGATTGAGAATGATCCGTTGCTTGCTTCTTCCTGCTTGTACAGGATCTTAGGAGCAGTTACGATGTCTTCCTCTGCGAGTGCGAGAGCTGTTGTTCCTTCGAGAACATCCTCAATACCCTCAACGCCTGCCATCTCAGCTGCACGCTTTAAAAGAGTGTTCTTAACTACGAAGTAGTCAACACCTGCCTCACGAAGTTCCTTTCTCAGAACTGTGTCATCGGCAACTGTGATACCGCTGTAATCAACGAGCACACCGCAAGCGGACTTCTTGAGCTTTTCAGCGAGTTCAGCAACGTAATTCTGCTTTACCTGTAAAACTTTCTCACTAGGCATATTGTTTTCTCCTTTCGTGATTTACTGTTCGTAAAAAGGAAAAACATTTAATAAAAATGCCCTCCTCTGTAAGACAGAAAAGGGCAGAAAATTCAGTATTCTTCCCATTCCTCGGCAGGTGAGCATATGCTCGTTAGCGGTAAACCGACCTGCTGTCTTTAGAACAGCGTGATTATTATATCATATTAAAATGCGGTTGTCAAGTAGTTTGACTTAAATTTTTTCAGTCTGTCAGCACATTTGAATATATAACTCTTTTTCGGGGCGTTATCTTACACTTTGCGAAAAGATCGCTTACCGTCACAAACGTGTATCCCTGCCTTTTAAGTTCCGGGATTATCGTATCGAGCGCCTGTACCGTGCGGAAATTGCCCTCCATATCGTGCAGAAGTATTATCATACCGTTTTGCGCCTGATTGATTATACGCTTACTGCGTTCTTCTGCGGATATTTCGTCAAGCCAGTCCTCCGCACCGTTTCCGCAGATAAATGTCAGCGGTATATCGTCATACATACTGTCGCAAAGCGCAATATACGGCGGACGGAAAAATTTCGGGGCGACACCGCCTGTTATCTGCTTTATCTTATCGTTTGTGTATTCAATTTCAGCCTTTATTTCTTCGCTTGTCTGCTGAGGCATCGCACTGTGCGTTCTGCTGTGGTTGCATATCTCACAGCCGTACTCAAAGCATTCACGGGCTATCCTTGCGCTTTCCTCGTTTATGTTATCGCCTACAAGGAAAAAGCTGCCCGTAACGTTATGCTTTTTCAGCATTTCAAGCACCTGCGGCGTTGTGACGGTGTTCGGTCCGTCGTCAAATGTAAGCGCTATGTACTTATTCTCCATCTTCTGCTCCTTTTTTTCTTGCTGGATACAACACATCTACAAAGCGGAACAGCGACAGAGAAAACACGATATTCGTCACGCTGTTGCAGAAATAATATCCCATAAAATTAGTTCTTTCGACCGAGCCGTAAAACACGAAAACGCTCGAAAAGTATATAAGACCCGTAATAAGATATATCGCAGGACATATCATAGCGGCTTTTCTGCTCATTGTACCTCGTACAAGCTGTATCATAACTATCGAGTCCAGAAGAAGAAATATATCCATAACAAGATACAGCGTTACATTATATTCCCCACCGGAAACAAAGCCGTTTTCCGATATGAACGACAAGTCATACACAAGGCTCGGTGCTATGCCTATAATGCACATATAGGGGATAAGGGCGAACATTTTTCTGCTTTCCCTGTAATAAAAGACCGCTACAGAAACAGAAAACCACAGATACATTATAAGAGTAGACGGTATAGATGCCACATACGCTCCGCAGTTTATACAGCCTGCCGATACAATGTGCGGCATATAATCGATTATCTCGAATACGCCCTGTACCCCGACAAGCAGTGACAGCACAAGCAATAACAATGCGTGCGCCAGCAGAAACGTTTCGCTTTTTTCGGTTTGCGTTTTATTGTTCAGCATGAATTACCTCCGTTTCTGCGGACTCAATATCAACAAGACATTTTTTCCGCCATTTGCCGCCCTTATATCTGATAAGACACATTACTGCTGTCAGCACCCAGGTAAGACAGGTCGTTGTCCATACCGCCCACATTCCCACTCCGGGTATATTAACAAGTATTGCCGCAAAGCCTATTCTGCCTACTACCTCGGCAAGTCCGTTCAGAAATGCAAATCCTACATCGCCCGCACCGTTTAAAAGTCCTCTTGTCGTGTGGATAAAGCCCAGCGGAACATAGAAGCAGGCAGACAGCTCTCTGCTGTAATATTTCATAGTCAAGACCAATATAATCCTCGGCTTGTGACAAGTTGGTCAACGCATTGCCATAATCGCCTTGTTCTGTATTAATCATGGATATCATTTTATATATTTGACCTTTAACTGAAGTATCACAGTTACTTTCAAGTGCTCTTGTTAAGCTTTGTACGGTTTTTGAAGAATGGCCACTCATTGCCTGGGCATATCCAAGAAGAAAGAAAATGTTTCCGTTGTTCTTATCTTTCTCAGTAGCAGTTTTAAAATAGTGTTCCGCCATTTCAGCACTTCCCAGTGAAAGCGCAGCTTTGCCGGCGCACACATACCCTTCCGCTTTTGAGTCATCTTTATTGATTGCTTCCTGCGCCTTTTTTAATGACACTTCAAATTGGTTTCCTGCAAATGCAAGGTTAACATCAGAAATCAGTTTCTCGTAGTTCATATACTTTTCACCGCCTATTTTTCACAGTCTTATTTACCGTTTTCACTTATCGTCATTTTGAATATTATACCTCATACCCATCTACTTTAACTATATGACCATGAAGGACATAAATTTGCATGGCTACCGATTCCATCATATCAGATGTGTATTCGTTTCCACTCTCGAAGAAAAAATCAAACTGTCCAGCCATTTCTTGCTGATTAGAGTGAGAATAGCGAGCATCAATCATAGCATAGCAATAGACTATACTATATAGTTTTAAGCCCTTAAATATCAACTCACCATCTCTATCCCGGAACTCATCGGTTTTCAACCATGGGATAAAACGCTCTTTAATTATATTATCTATTCCTTCTTTTTTCAGCGTTTCAAAATCATAAGGTAAACGTTCCATGCTTGCGTCTATATTGTATTCGACTTCGACAGGTATTTCCCCGTAGCTATAATTTGTTATAATGCTCTTGGGAACAGCTTCATTTTGAGGTTTAGGGGACAGTTTTTTGAACAGATTCATTGCAATCTCCTTCTTTACGTTTGTTTTAGAAAATATCCAGTAGTTGCTCCTTTTACAATAGAAGTATGCTTTTATTCTTTATTTTCTGTTTCCATTCAATGAACACTTGTTCGGGCTGAAAATCACTTGGCAAATCCTTCTCATATTTTAACTCAAATTTAAATTTACTATCCTTGCATCGGAATTTCATTTTATACACGATCGGTTTTTCGCAATTTTCTGCTTCAAATAGATTGGACAACCGTTCAGCATCTTTTCGTATTAAATCACAAAAATAAGACATCGTAGCGGGAGGGTACTCCAATTCATCCATATCCTATGTTTCTTTACCAAATCTAAAGATAACATTAAAATAATACTTGTTTTCCCTGTAATAAAAGACCGCTACAGATACAGAAAACCACAGATACATTATAAGAGTAGACGGTATAGATGCCACATACGCTCCGCAGTTTATACAGCCTGCCGATACAATGTGCGGCATATAATCGATTATCTCGAATACGCCCTGTACCCCGACAAGCAGTGACAGCACAAGCAATAACAATGCGTGCGCCAGCAGAAACGTTTCGCTTTTTTCGGTTTGCGTTTTATTGTTCAGCATGAATTACCTCCGTTTCTGCGGACTCAATATCAACAAGACATTTTTTCCGCCATTTGCCGCCCTTATATCTGATAAGACACATTACTGCTGTCAGCACCCAGGTAAGACAGGTCGTTGTCCATACCGCCCACATTCCCACTCCGGGTATATTAACAAGTATTGCCGCAAAGCCTATTCTGCCTACTACCTCGGCAAGTCCGTTCAGGAAGGCAAATCCTACATCGCCCGCACCGTTTAAAAGTCCTCTTGTCGTGTGGATGAAGCCCAGCGGAACATAGAAGCAGGCAGACAGCAAAAGCGCCTTTGCACCTATATCTATAACCTGTTCTTCGGTAACGAAGAAGCCGACTATATATCTGCTTGTAAAAGCAAACACACCGAGCATCAGCAAACCGAAAGCGGTCGATATAAGCATTGAACGGTGATAGCCTTTCACCACCCTGTCCGGCTTTGCCGCTCCGACATTCTGACCCGCAAAGGTCGAAAGCGCCGTGCCGAGCGAATTGAAGGGCTGTTGTATAAGCTGTTCTACACGCATTGTCGCAGTGTATGCGGCAACTACTATATCTCCGAATGAGTTTGCGGTCTTCTGAAGTGAAATCATCGACACGGAAACAAGCGCATTCTGCAAAGCTATGGGAGTACCCGTTTTCATACAACGTACAAACTGCTCCCTGCGAAGCCTGAGATGCTCTCTTTTCAGTCGGAAATATTCGTTTTTCTTTACCGCAAACAAAATACTTCCGACAGCGGAAACTCCCTGTGCGATAACTGTAGCGAGCGCCGCACCGACTACCCCCATACCGAATACCATTACAAAAAGCAGGTCAAGTCCGACATTCAGTATACTTGCGACAATAAGAAAATACAGCGGAGTTTTTGAATCCCCGAGCGCACGAAGCACCGAGTTTATCCAGTTGTAGCCAGCTACCGCAATCGTTCCTGCACAGGCAGTACGCATATAGTCCGTAGCGTTTGCAAGTATGTTCTGCGGAGTGTCGAGCATCTGCAAAAGAAGATGCGCAAAGGCTACCGAAATAATCGTCAGCCCCAGCCCTACAAAGCCGAGCGCATAAGCCGAGTTTGCGATAAAACGCTTTACATCGTCGTGCCGCCCCGCACCGAAGCTCTGCGCTATCAGTATTCCCGCACCTGCCGAAAGTCCGTTGCACAGCGTGTAAAACAGGAACGTTATCGAGCCTGTCGCACCAACCGCCGCCAGTGCCTCGTGACCGAGATAACGTCCGACTATTACCGAATCGACTATATTATAAAACTGCTGGAACAGATTTCCCGCAAGCAAGGGCAGAGTGAACATAAGTATATGCTTAAGCTCACTTCCCTGCGTCATATTTCTTACATATTTGTTCATATATTCTACCGTACAACATTGTTTAATTTTGTTCGGGCAAAGCCGATAGATATAGAGATTATAACCCTTTTTTACGGTACTGTCAATAATGCATCGTGCTTAATATATTGTAACTGTGTACAAATAAGGACGTGGAATACTGTCGGAATGACGAAAAATGTAACGGCGGGAATTGTCGCACCGACGTGAATATTGACAAACGGTGCGGAATATGACATAATTATCTTGGATAAGTATCCGGTAAACAAAACAGCTGAGATAATCCGAAAGGAAAAGCAAATGAAATTAAGAAAACGGATAATCGCCGGTTTTCTGTCGGCACTGTTCATATTATGTTCCGTGTCGCTTCCGGTTGCGGCGGCGGCTGACCCTTACACCTGGGACGGCACCTCCGTGCTTGCGGCGGACAGAACCTATTACATAAAAAGCAATATAACACTCGGCAAAAGCCTTACTGTACCGGCAGGTACTGTGATGGTACTGCTCAGCGGAACATCCGTTACAGTACCATACGGTATTACCCTTGATATAAAGGGCAGACTTGTTGCGGATAACGGCGCATCGCTTATAATAAACGGCACGCTCAATACCTATGGCGGTTCTGCTCTGGATATTGACGGTACGATGTCTGCGAGCGGACGATCTGCGGTTTCGCTGTCGGGCGTTACGCTGCTTTCCGATACGGCACAGACGGCATTCGCAGGCACTCTTGATGTGAATTCGGACTTTACCTCTTACGGCGAGATAGGTGTAACAGGCACTGCACGCTTCAATGCAAAAAGCTATATCGGCGGAAAGCTGGAGATAAGAAACAATGCGCAGGTCATAAACACAGGCGCTATGACGCTCGGAAACGATTGTTCATATACGCTGAAGGGTATGTTCACGAACAGCAAAAACGGCAGCGTCACCGACAACCGCAGAGCTTATGACAACTCGGCAATGTCTGTCGAGACTATATCGCTGTATACAACAGACGCACTGACGGGAATTGACGTTTCGTGGGCGCAGGGCGACACGATAGACTGGTCAAAGGTTAAAAGTTCGGGCATTGACTTTGCTATGATACGTTCAAGCCGTGGCAGAATAAGCGACGATTACCCTATGACAAGCGATACATATTTCCACGAAAACATGAAAGGCGCTATGCAAAACGGCATTCCTGCCGGAGTGTATCACTACTGCTATGCCGAAACGGTCGAAGAAGCGAGAGATGAGGCTAAATTTGTACTCAGCCTTATTTCCGGCTATGAGATAAGCTACCCCGTAGTATTTGATATAGAGGATCAGTGGTATGTAAAGAACGGCTATTCAAAGCAGACCCTCACCGCAATGACGGAAGCGTTCTGCGAGGAGATAGCAAACGCAGGCTATCTGCCTGTCGTATATTCCTACGCTTCGTTTTTCAACAGCTACCTTGATATGACGGCGCTTTCAAAGTATCCCGTATGGGTGGCTCACGTTGACACCGACAAGCCTGCATACAGCGGAACATATTTTATGTGGCAGTATTCGTGGGAGGGCAGTATCAGCGGAATCGACGGCGATGTTGATATGGATCACTGCTATGTTGACTTTGATGCGTATACAAGGAAGTTCGGGCTGAATGGGAGGAAGTAAGGTTACAGGTGATTGTATTGGAAGGTGAAAGAGCATTGGGCAAATACTTTGTGACAATAGAAGAAACTGTATCACAAACTGTCGAAATTGTGTCTGACAGTGCAGAACAAGCAAAAGCAACAGCAATAGAGGAGTATTGTTCAGGTAAATTAGTACTTGAACCGGGTGAATTGATAGGCAAAAAAATTCAAGTACATAATGGAAGTAATGAAATGATAGGTTGGGAAGAATTTTGATGGACTTTCATTTTGATTTATCTCTTGCCGAGAATTATCACAGTAATTCACAAAAGATACGAGTTATGAGTGAAAACTGGGTTGGAAAAAATGTGTTTTGCCCAATATGTGGAAATCCACATATTTGTAATTTGTCCAATAATATGCCTGTCGCCGATTTACAATGTGATAACTGCGGAGAAATTTTTGAATTAAAAAGCAAAAAGGGCAACATTAGTTCAAAAATTTCTGACGGAGCATATTCCACTATGATAGAACGAATTAACAGTTCGAGTAATCCGGATTTATTTATAATGAGTTATACTGCCGATTATCAGGTAAAAGATTTATTGCTTGTTCCAAAATTCTTTTTTGTTGACAGTATAATAGAAAAGCGCAAACCGCTTGCTCCGACAGCCAAAAGAGCCGGATGGATTGGCTGCAATATTGTTTTTGGAGATATACCCACTCAAGGCAAATTAAGGCTTATAGATAATCAGATAGTATCTGATGTTTCAAAAATTGTAGAAAACTACGCTCATATCAAAAGTCTACAGACCAATAACCTTGAAAGTCGTGGTTGGCTTTTAGATGTGTTAAATTGCGTCAATGCAATTCCCGATACAGAGTTTTCTTTACAAGATGTTTATGCTTTCGTTGAACAACTTCAAGAAAAGCACATTGATAATCATAATGTTGAAGCTAAAATACGTCAGCAGTTACAGCAATTAAGAGATAAAGGGTTTATTGAGTTCACAACAAGGGGACATTATAGAAAATTGTCAGTATGACCACCCACTGGTCATTCCCAAAGCGAGGCGACTGGGCTACTCACGATGCAAAATGGCGAGGAAACTGGTCGCCGTATATACCAAGAAATATCATTCTTCGATATTCGCAAGAAGGTGATTTAGTCCTCGACCAGTTTGCCGGAGTCGGCACAACGCTTGTTGGAGCAAAGCTACTTAACCGTGGTATTATCGGAATTGATATAAACGATGTTGCTCTTGAACGCTGCTGTGAAAAGACGGCTTTTGACTATGAACCTGCCAAAGGAAAGGTGTATATCAATAAGGGAGACGCTCGACATCTTGATAGTATACCCGATGATAGCATAGACCTTATCTGCACACACCCGCCATACGCTGACATAATCAAGTACAGCGATGGCATTGATGGCGACTTATCTCAGCTTAAAGTCAAAGAATTCCTTGAACAGATGAAGCCTGTTGCTGAAGAAAGTTACCGAGTTTTAAAAAAAGGGAAGTTTTGTGCTATTCTCATGGGCGATACCCGTCAGAAGGGATGTATGATACCGATGAGCTTTGATGTAATGAAGATATTTCAGGATGCCGGATTTACGCTTAAAGAGCTTATTATCAAGGAACAGCATAACTGTAGAGCAACAGGATATTGGAAAACCAACAGTGTAAAGTACAATTTTCTGCTGATTGCTCATGAATATTTGTTTGTTTTCAGAAAATGACCTTAATAACATCGGCGGCCCGGTAACACTACCGAGCCGCCGCTCTATATTGCTTTATATAACCGCTTAATCTGCGTTTTTGTTTGTCATTTCCGATTCAGGTTCAACCGGCAAAGCAACATTCTTCTGCCAGTATCCGTACTTCTTCCTCTTTATGATAAGGAACATCAGCGACAGCAGGAAAGCGAAAAATTCCGCCACAACATTCGCCATCCATATACCGTCAACATCGAAAATAAGGGGCAGTATAAGGATGCTTGAAACCTGGAATATAAGCGTTCTCATAAATGACACAGCCGCAGAGATAGCGCCGTTTCCGAGTGCAGTAAAGAACGATGAGGTGAATATATTGAAGCCTGCAAGCAAAAAGCACAGCGAGAATATTCTGAAAGCGTGACGTGTCTGCTCGTAAAGCTCTGCGTCATAGCCGACAAATATCTTTGCGAGAGGGCTTGCAAGCACCGCCGACAATGCGACAAGCGTAACTCCTGCTATCGCCGCAAAGCAAAGGCTCTTTTTGAGCATATTGTTCAGTTCATAACGGTTCTGCGCTCCGTAGTTGAAGCCTATCACGGGCGCACATCCGATAGCATATCCGACAAATATCGCTATGAAAATAAACTGCACATACATCATTACGCCAAAGGTCGAAACGCCGTTTTCGCCTATATATTTCATAAGCTGGAAGTTGTAGATTATACTTACGACCGATGAGGAAATGCTCGACATAAGCTCCGATGAACCGTTCGCACAGGCACGAAGGAGCGGTCTTATCTCAAGCCTTGTCTTAGTAAGACGCAGTATGCTTGAGTTCGGACGGAGAAAGTAGATAAGAGGGAATATTCCGCCGACACATTCGCTGATGCCCGTAGCAAATGCCGCACCTGCAACGCCAAAGTCCATAAGACCTACAAATACAGCGTCAAGTATGATATTCGTACAGCCTGCCATAATAGTTGAAATTAGTCCGAGCTTCGGCTTCTCGGCGGCAATAAAAAAGCTCTGGAATACGTTCTGGAGCATAAAAGCCGTTGTAAAGGATATTACTATTCTGCCGTAAAGCACACAGTCGCCCAGCATTTCAGGAGTTGCGCCGAAGAACACCGCAACTTTTTCGGTAAAGATAAGGCCGAATGTTGTGAGTACCGCACCGAGTATCACCGTCAGCATTATCATCATTGTAAAATAGCGTTTTGCCGTCTTTTCGTCACCCTCGCCGAGCTTCTGAGAAACAAGCGCCGTTCCGCCCGTGCCGACCATAAAGCCCACGCCGCCGAGTATCATTACAAACGGCATTATAAGATTGATAGATGCGAAAGAGGTCTTGCCGGCAAAATTAGATACGAAAAAGCCGTCAACAACGCCGTATATGGATATAAACACCATCATAGCCACCGACGGCAGTACAAACCTGAAAAGCCGTCCTGCTGTAAAGTGATCCGAAAGTTTTATCTTGCTCATTTTCCTTTTGTTCTCCTTTTGTATCTTTATATTTTTGCCGTCTGACTTTTAAGAAGTACGCTGTACAGCTTCATAAGAGCAGTCATATTCTCGCTTTCTTCATCTGTCATATTGCCGAGTGCGGCGCATTCCGCCTCTATCACCTTATCTACCGTCTGTTCGCACAGCTTTGTTCCGCTTTTTGTAAGGCTGATATTCTTTGTGTGCGCACCTGCCGGAGTAAGCGTTATATAGCCCTCGCTTTCGAGCTTTTTCAGTGCGGAGTTTACCGTCTGCTTAGGCTGATACAGCACGGTGCAGACATCGCTCTGCGTTATGTTGCCCGGCTCCATACGCAGTGTGTACAGCGTCCAGAAAGCCGCTTCCGAAAACCCGTAGCGCTTTGCTATATTCCTGTAGCAATCATCTATTGATTTCAGTACATTATTATATTCATACAGTTTTTTCCTGTTGTTTTTATTATCCAAGCTGATTCTCCTTGTCGGCAAATGGTTAAGTCCGAAATCGGACTGAGAGATATTATAATCCGATTTCGGACTATTGTCAAGAGCTTTTCTGCAAAAAATTAAAACTGTGCCTGAAACAGACACAGTTTAGTTTGTAGAAAAAGTCTGTTTTTGAAACAAACTTCTAACTCACTATCCCTATCCCCCTGCCCCCTTTCCCCGGGAAAGGGGGATTTTACTGGGGCTACCGCCCCTAGTCCCTGTCGGGGGCTCCGCCCCTGCGACCCCATTTTTAAATAAGCGGGAGGTTTTTCGACAGCCTGACTGTGCCTGAAACAGACACAGTTCAGCTGTCAATTTTTATTATCGCCTTACACCCTTGTGAACAACCCGTAATAACCGTTTATACGGGATGCAAACTGAATTTTTTCACCGTTTTCGATAAAGCCGATTCTGCCGCCCATATCATTTTCAGGGTCACGCTCAATGCCTTTGCCTTTCAGATAATCTGCCAGCTTTTCAACAGAATCCGCAGGCGGACACATTATAATTTTTCCACCGTCTATCTCTGTCACATTCTCCGAGCCGCTTATAATCCCGAAAAATGCAGGGAACGAAGAAAAACAGTTGAAGGTGTTGAATTTTGCCGCAGAAAAGACAGATGATAACAGCAAAACGGCTGATACTGCCACAGGTATTGCGATGATAATGATACGTTTTCCGATCTTGGTCATAAAGTGGACTCCTTTCAATTTGCAGGCATTCTAAAGCATTGCATTTGCTATTACCTATATAATAGCATATTATGTTTTTTTGTCAAGCCCATCTTGTATTATTTTACTGTATTGTGCTAAATTAGCTGTAAATTGTGCTATATTCTCCGCTTTACCGGAAGCGATACAAAAATTATTCACAAAAGTTCATTTTTGTGTCGGTTTGATATTGACTTTAGGCTCGAATTGTGTCAAAATAATTATATTAATGTAAATTCGGCGTTTTTCTGCAAAGGAGCGGTAAAACGCCTTATTGTTGCAAAGCGGAAAGGCGAGAAAAGTAATTGAAATACGATGTAGTAATTGTAGGAGCAGGACCTGCGGGCATCTTTACCGCAATTGAAATGGTCAGAAACGGCTCAGACAAAAAAATTCTGATAATCGAAAAGGGCGCTTCGGTAGAGAAAAGGAGCTGTCCTAAGGCAAAAACAAAGCACTGTATGAACTGTAAGCCCTACTGCCATATCACAACGGGCTTTTCAGGCGCAGGCGCATTCTCGGACGGCAAGCTGTCGCTGTCGTGCGAGGTCGGCGGAACGCTCCCCGAGCTTATCGGCGAGGAGCTTGCACAGGAAACCATCGACTACACAGACAAGATATATCTTGAATTCGGTGCAGATAAGCACGTTGAGGGTGTAAGCGACCCCGACAAGATAAGAGATATAAGAAAGAAAGCCATAAACGCAAACTTGAAGCTGGTTGACTGTCCTATCCGCCACTTAGGAACGGAAATGGCGCACGAGCTTTATTTCAAGATAGAAAAGTATCTTATCGAAAGCGGCGTTGAGGTGCTGTTCGGCAAGAACTGCGAGGATATTATAATAGAAGACGGCGTATGTAAGGGTGTTATCATTTCAAATGCCCGTGACGGCGGCGAACAGGAAACCGTATACGGCGACGAGATAGTAGTCGCAACAGGCCGTAAGGGCGCAGACTGGCTCGAAAAGACCTGCGAGGCGCATAATGTAGAGCATACACCGGGTACTGTCGACATCGGCGTAAGAGTGGAAGTCAGAAACGAGGTAATGGAGGAGATAAACGCCGTCCTTTACGAGTCAAAACTCATCGGCTATCCTCTGCCGTTTAAGAACAAGGTGCGTACATTCTGCCAGAACCCCGGCGGATTTGTAAGCCAGGAGAACTACGATAACGATTTAGCTGTTGTAAACGGTCACTCATATAAAGAGCTTAAGAGCAACAACACAAACCTTGCTATACTTTGCTCGCACAATTTCAGCGTACCGTTCAACCAGCCTATCGAATATGCGAAGAAGGTCGGCGAGCTTACCAATATGCTCGGTAACGGTCACATTCTTGTACAGCGTTACGGAGATATCCTCGACGGTAAGCGTACATGGCCTAAGGAGCTTAACTTCTCCAACGTAAGACCCACCCTGCCCGATGCGGTTGCAGGCGACATCACGGCGGCTATGCCTTACCGTACAATGACTAACATTATCAATTTCATAAAGGCTGTGGATATGGTCGTTCCCGGTTTCGCAAGCCGTGAAACGCTTTTATATTCACCCGAGCTTAAATTCTACAGCAACCGTATAAAGATGGACGAGCATTTCAACACGAACGTAAAGGGACTGCATTGCTTAGGCGACTCAAGCGGCTGGACAAGAGGACTTATGATGGCGTCTGTAATGGGCGTGCTTATGGGACGTGAATTACTGAAATAAACGGAGGAAATGTAAAATGCAGTTACTGGAAGAACGCATAAACAAGGACGGTATAGTAAAAGAGGGAAACGTACTCAAGGTTGACAGCTTTCTCAATCATCAGATGGATATTGAGCTTTACAACGAGATCGGCAAGGAGTTCCGCAGACTGTTTCCCGACAAGAGCATAAACAAGATACTGACTATAGAAGCGTCGGGCATCGGCATTGCGTGCGTTACGGCGCAGTATTTCGGATGTCCTGTCGTATTTGCGAAGAAGGCGCAGAGCGTAAACATAGACGGCGAGGTTTATTCGACCTCTATCGAGAGCTTTACGCACAAGCGTACATATAACGTAATAGTCAGCAAGAAGTTCCTGTCACCCGATGACAACGTGCTTATAATCGACGACTTCCTTGCAAACGGCTGTGCTTTACTCGGCCTTATCGACATAGTAAAGGGCGCAGGCGCAAGTATAGCAGGCGCAGGTATCGTTATAGAAAAGGGCTTCCAGAAGGGCGGAGATCTTGTCCGCTCGAAAGGCATCAGAGTAGAATCGCTCGCAATAGTTGACTCGATGAGCGTTGACGGCGGCTGTATTTTCAGACACTGAGCCGTAAATAACCGTATTTAGCGGCAAAGTGCCGTTAATATATCTTTTACTGTTTTAATAGGGAGGAAAAACATGAAAAAGAAACTTATCGCCATTTTACTGGCGGCAACCTGCGCACTTACAGCAGGACTCACAGGCTGCTCCGGCAATGCCGCAACAAGCGGTACGGATGAAAGCAAGACTTCCGACGCACAGAGCACAGGCGACAGCACAGCCAAGAGCGATGTTGTAGCAGGCTTTGTTTACATCGGCAAGATCAACGACGGCGGTTACACACAGGCTCACGATGCAGGCAGACTTGCAGTTGAGGCTATGGGCGTAAAGACCTTCTACGTTGAGGACGTACCCGAAACCGTTGCCGACACTAAGGAAGCTATCCAGACGCTTATCGATGAAGGCTGCAACCTTATCTACACAAACTCATTCGGCTTTATGGAAGGTACAGACCAGATGGCAAAGGAGCATCCCAATGTAAAGTTTGCTCACTGCTCAGGCTATATGAGAGAAGACAATATGTCAACCTACTTCGGTAAGGTATACCAGGCTCGTTACCTTGCAGGTATCGTTGCAGGTATGAAGACAAAGAAGAACTACATCGGTTATGTTGCCGCTAAGGGTATCCCCGAGGTTATCCGTGGTATCAACGCATTCACACTCGGTGTACAGTCTGTAAACCCCGATGCTAAGGTAGAAGTAGTATTCACAGATACATGGTATGACCCCACCGTTGAAAAGCAGGCAGCACTTGAGCTTCTCAACAAGGGTGTTGACATAATCGCTCAGCACCAGGATACAACAGCTCCTCAGGTTGCCGCTGAAGAAAAGGGTGCATACTGCATCGGCTACAACTTCCCCACATCAGACGCCGCTCCCAAGGCTTACCTCACAGCCGCTTGCTTCGACTGGAAGACATTCTACACAGACGATGTAAAGAAGGCTATGGACGGTACATGGACAAGCCGTGCATACTGGGAAGGTCTTGCCGCTAACATGACATACCTTGACAAGCTGACAGACCTCTGCGCAGAAGGCACACAGGAAAAGGTAGATGCGGCTCAGAAGGCTATCATCGACGGCACACTCGAACCCTTCACAGGTCCTCTTTACGATCAGGAAGGCAACAAGAAGGTTGAAGACGGCGTTAAGATGACAGATGAAGAAATCTGGAACATGAACTGGTTTGTTAAGGGCGTAACAGGTACTATCCCCGCATAATCTACAGTTTACAGAATCTTAAGACTATTAAAGACAATACGAGCAGTCCATTGCGGCTGCCCGATTTGTCTTTTTAAAGCACCGGAATATCTGCGATGTTTTAAAAAGACAAATCGCTATTTTCAAGGAGGTTATATGGCAGACCCTTATATAAAACTTGAACACATAACCAAATCGTTTGACTCGGTATACGCAAACAAGGATATTTCCGTTGACGTATACAAGGGCGAGATACTTGCCCTGCTCGGTGAAAACGGTTCGGGCAAGAGTACCCTTGTAAATATGCTCAGCGGCATATATACGCCCGACAGCGGTACTATCTCGATTGACGGTAAGAAGATGCACTTCGGCTCACCCGGTGACGCTATAAAGGCAGGCATCGGTATGGTACATCAGCACTTCAAGCTGGTCGATGTAATGACCGCCGCAGAAAACGTGGTAATGGGTCATATAAAGCATTTTGTCACATCGAAAAAGCGTATGGCTCACCATGTGAACAAGCTGAACGAGAAATACGGCCTTAACGTTACCCCCGACAAGAAGATATACAATATGTCTGTCAGCGAAAAGCAGGCTGTAGAGATAATGAAGGTGTTCTACCGAGGTGCAAACGTTCTTATCCTTGACGAGCCTACAGCGGTGCTTACCCCGCAGGAGATAACCGCACTGTTTGCTATTCTCAGAAAGATGAAGGAGCAGGGCTGTACGATAATCATTATCACTCATAAGATGGCGGAGGTTATGGATATTTCCGACCGTGTTACCGTTTTGCGTAAGGGCGAATGTATCGGTACGGTAAAGACAAGCGAAACCACTCCCCAACAGCTTACCGAGATGATGGTCGGCAAGGCGGTAACGCTTGAAATAGAGCGTCCGCAGTGCTGTGACTATAACGCAAAGCCGATGCTTTCCGTGAAAAATCTCACGAAGAAAAATACAGACGGCGTAAACGTGCTTGATAACGTAAACTTTGACGTATACGGCGGTGAGATACTCGGTGTTGCAGGCATAGCAGGAAGCGGTCAGAAGGAGCTTTGCGAGATAATCGCAGGTCTTGACAAAATGACCGATGGCGATATTGAGTTTGACGGCGACAGCATAAAGGGACTTGATCCCAGAGCGATAATCCGCAAGGGCATCAGTATGAGCTTTGTTCCCGAGGACAGACTCGGTATGGGTCTTGTGGCAGGAATGAGCATAACTAACAACGTTATCTTAAAGTCCTATAACCATAATCCCGGTCCGTTCATAGACAGCAAGTTTGCAAAGAAGCTCGCTGAGCAGATAGTACACGATTTTGATATTTACACCCCGTCTGTAAACTACACTGTAAAGAAGCTGTCCGGCGGTAATATACAGAAGGTGCTTCTCGGCAGAGAAATATGGCTCTCGCCCAAGGTGCTTATAACCGCTTATCCCGTAAGAGGTCTTGATATAGGTGCGTCATACAATATATATCATATGCTCAACGAGCAGAAGAAAAAAGGCGTTGCCGTGCTGTTCATAGGCGAGGATCTTGACGTGCTGAAAAGCATTTCCGACAGACTTATGGTAATACACGACGGTGAGATAATCGACATAGTAGACCCCACGACCGTCACTAAGGAAGACATAGGTCTTATGATGGTGGGCGACCATATCAACAAGGGAGAGGAGAAAGCCGTATGAGCATGATACAGATTTCAAAGCGGCAGAAAGGCACATCAAAGCTCGTTGACGTTCTTATAAGAATAGGCGCCATCGTGCTGTCGCTGATATTTATCGGCATTGTTCTTGCCATAATGGGTTATGATCCTTTCAAGGTTTTCGGCAAAATAATACAGACCCCGTTCAAGCGTTTCAAGGACGTTATGAACAAAACGATAATGCTTACCACTCTTTCGCTCGGTATAGCGATAGCGTTCAGAATGAAGTTCTGGAATATCGGCGCTGAGGGTCAGTTCTATATGGGCGCATTCGGTGCGGCATCAATGGCTTTTATGTGTCCCGATCTGCCACCGATACTCCTTTTACCGCTTATGTGCGTTGCAGGCTTCATCTGCGGCGGCTTATGGGCGCTTATCCCTGCGGTTATCAAAGCTAAGTTCGGTGCAAGCGAAACGCTTGTAACGCTGATGATGAACTATATTGCGATAGCCTTTATAAGCTACCTTCAATACGGTCCGTGGAAAGACCCTGCGGCACTCGGTGCGGCAAAGGTGCCTAACTTCTCGGAAAATGCGGTACTGCCCGATGTATTCGGCATTCACGCAGGCTGGATAATAATGCTGGTACTCGTAATTATTATGACGATACTGCTCCGCTACACAAAGCTCGGCTATCAGATTGACGTTATCGGCGAAAGCGAAACCACCGCAAAATATGCCGGTATGAATACGGTTAAAATACTGGTGATTGCAGTTCTTATCTCCGGCGGTCTTTGCGGAATGGCAGGCTTTATGCAGTCGAGCGCCGTTGAGAAGTCGATAACCGATTCGATGTCGGCAGGTCTTGGCTTTACGGCGGTAATCACCGCCTGGCTTGCAAAGCTGAAGCCGCCCGTTATCGTGGTTGCGTCGTTTATGTTCTCGATACTTCTCCAGAGCGGAAGCTCGCTTCAGGTAATGAAAATACCCTCATCCATTACGGAAATAATGCAGGGCGTTATCATATTCTTTGTTCTTGCGTGCGAGTTCTTTATAAACTATAAAATATCGTTTCGCAAGCATACCGCAGTAAAGGAGGCTGAATAATGGATATTCTTCATCAGATAGGTCTGTTTTTACAGACCGCCATTCAGACGGGTACTCCGATACTGTTTGCCATTGTCGGCGGTATACTTTGTGAGAAGGTAGGTCATATGAACCTCGGTGTCGAGGGTATGATGCTTATGGGTGCGTCGCTCGGCTTCACAGTTGCGTGCACTACGGGAAATCCTCTGCTCGCCATGCTGGCGGCAGGTGCTGCGGGTGCGGCAGGTGCGCTTATATATGCCTTTATAACCGTCACGCTCAGAGGAAACCAGGTCGTTACCGGTCTTGTGCTGACCATATTCGGCACGGGCGTTTCCGGTCTTATAGGCGGCTGGGTATCAAGCGAACAGATACCCCAGTCGGTAAGCTCGGCATTCCGCCCTGTAGAAATACCTGTCCTCAGCAATATCCCGATACTCGGCGAGGCTGTTTTCTCGCAGGATATATATGTATGGCTCGGACTTGTCATAGCCGTGCTTGCGTATTTCTACCTCAACAAGACAAAGCTCGGACTTTATGTAAGGGCGATTGGCGAAAATCCCGGTGCGGCTGATGCTTCGGGCATAAATGTTACGCTCCATAAGTATATAAATATTCTGCTCGGCGGTTTCCTTTGCGGACTCGGCGGCGCTTATCTGTCAACCGCATTCCTGACAACCTGGCAGGATAACGTTACGGCAGGCGCAGGCTGGATAGCCGTTGCTCTCATCATATTCAGCACATGGAATCCGCTCAAAGCGATATTCGCCGCCTACCTTTTCGGTATGCTGAGAGGTTTAAACTACAAGATGCAGGGCTGGGAGATACAGATACCCTCGCAGTTTTTAACAATGCTCCCTTACATTGCCACCATTATAGTGCTGATTTTCATAGCAATGAGAAAGAAGAAAGAGAATCAGCCTCCTAAGGCGCTCGGTGAAGCGTACTTCAGAGAAGAAAGATGATATAAAGGACGGGTTCCCCCCGTCCTTGTTTTGCGGTTGAACTTTCAACCGCATTTTTTTATTCTCCGACAGACAAAACACATCTGTCAGTTGTATTACATTCAAAGAGAAAAACTCAGGGGGAACGATTTATGACGTCAGATTATTCTTCCGAGAGCATAAGAGAGCTTTATGAACGCAATTTTGACACTCTCTACAGGGTGTGCTATATGTATATGAAAAATATACATGATACAGAAGACGCTGTACATAACGCTTTTCTGAAAGCAATCGAAACAAGAAAACAGTTTGAAAGCGAAAACCACGAAAAAGCATGGCTTATCCGTGTTGCTTCAAATATCTGCAAGAATATGCTCAAGGCGGCGTGCAGAAAAAACGAGTCGCTCAACGACAATATTCCCGACAGCAATATAAGCAATGAAGCAAAAGAGCTTCTCAGCGAGCTTTCAAAACTGCCCGACAAGCTGAAAATACCTGTGTATCTGTTCTATTATGACGGATACTCGAGCGAAGAAATAGGACAGATGTTGCACATAAGCTCTTCTGCGGTCCGCACAAGATTGCAGAAAGCGAGGGAGCGGCTGAGAAATGTCCTCAGTGATGAAAGGAGCGTTGAATAAAATGACAATTAAACAGGCATTCGATGAAGTAAACGCTACAGACGAGCAGAAGAAAAACGGCCTTGACAGGCTGTTGCAAAGCGACAAGAAACGCAGCTTCATACCGCAGATAAAACGTTATGCCGCAGCGGCCGCCGCAGTAGTTGTCGCCGCAGGCACGGCAGGTGTCGGAATACATTTTGCGGTAATAAATAATCAGGGCGGACCTATCAACGTATCGATAGGCGGCAACAGCGCCGCCGACAGTGTTATTACGCCCTCGGAAAACACAAAGGTACATTCCGAAAAGAGCGGAATGACTTTTGTTGATGACAAGACATTCTGGGCACAGCTCGGAAAAATAACTTATCGCAGGATAGATAATACACCGACCATAGATACTACAGAAATCAATGCGGCTGATGATTTTGACAGTCTTTTCTGCACGGATAAGCAGGTTCAGAGTGAAATGCTTGACCTGTTCGATAATGCAATTGACATCACAAACAAATATATCGTTCTTCCCGACAGCAATGCGGCGGTAGGCATATCCTCGGATATGAGTGTACAGGAAATTGAAAACTTCAAAAACAACAGTGCCAACTGCTTTGTCGGCACGGGCTATTATGAAAATGAACGTTTTTATTATGCCGACAAAGCGTATTTCGGTTTTGACACCTCAGAGGAATTTATAAACACCGTATCACAGGTATATACGGGAAATTACTCAGATAATTTCACGAAAGATTTTTATGATTACTGCCCCGATTACATTCAGCCGGCGGATAAAAATAACACTAAATCAAAGTTCGGTATAAATATCGGCAAAGAGCTTCCGATAACAGAACCCTACTCAGTGCATACACAGTATTGCACGGCTATTTATACCGATGAAAGCCATAATTCTTTGATACTGTTATCGCTTACCGCAAAAGAGGGCAATAACGACAGCAAAACGTTTGAGCTTAAATATATACCTATGAAATATGTTGACGGAAAACTTCGTATAGTTGTTGAGATATATAACACGATTTTTATGGACGTAAACGCATTCTCCGATAATTTTATGTATAATTGCGGAATGGCAAGCGAAATAGAATCAGACGCAAAAACCATTGATATAACCTCTGTGGCGGGTGACAGCGACAACTTATCAAAGCCTGAAGCCACAACGGTGACAACAACAGTTACCACAACAACTTCAACAACGACTGCCGCAGCATCTACAGCTCCCAAAACCGAGAGCACGACCACACCGCAGACGACCGCAACAACGACTGTGACCACTAAGACAACAGCCGCAACAACTGCCAAGCCCGCTCCCGAACCGACAGGCACAGCAACAAATGTGACGCTCAGAATGACAGGCGATGAATCGTATCTTCAGAGAGGGTATCTGTATTATCTCAAGGTCAGCAATGAATTTATAAACAACTCCGACGTTCTTGAATACACCTCGGACAAGATGAGCGAATATCCTATGTTCAACACTGACGGCAGCGATCACACATTTGACAGTATAGAATGCGGCACATATATTATTGCCGGTCCGTGGATCTGTGCGACAAGCGACAGTGGATATGCCACATTCCGTGTAACGGAAAGCAACAGCAACGGCATAATAAATATCGATCTTAACAACGGAACGGTTGCAAAGGACAAAATAAAGGTTGTAAGCCCGAGCACAATGCCTGACATAAGTGAAGAGCAGATCGCACTTGCAAACAAGCCTATTGATTATGAAGGACATACTTACATACCGGTTGAGCTTATCCATTATGGCGATACCTATATAGACGATAACATATGGCAAGGAGCACGACTGATCGACACTGTTGACGGTCGTAGGATTACGGGATGTAAAGTGAAAAAGACTCCGGTAAGCTATGCAAGCATAAGCGTTGACGGCAAAATTATCACCGGAGAAGAAGTAAATGATTATATCCTGCTTGTAAGCATAGATAATATCCAAGGCGAAAACAATCATATCTATAGCACTATAATGGTGCGCAAAGATCTTGTAAAGAGCAGTAAGCCGAAAGTCATACTCGGGGATAGATTTTACTCTTCATACATTGCCACCGACTATGGCGATATTGACATCGACATGGTGCTTAAGGATGACAACGGAAAGCCTGTAAAGAACTGCGAAATATATTTTGTACATCTTGATGATATAGACACATATAATCTGGAACATAACAACGCAAACGTTCACGCTTCAGGCGACTATTGCATAGCTAACACGGATTCTGAGGGAAGAGTCAGTACGTTTACCGGTCTGTACTGTGGAAAGAACTATCTCTCGGTATCAAATGCCGTTGAAAAAGGTTATGTATTCAATAACGATCGTTATTATGACATTATCCCAAAAGATCCTGTGCCAAAGCTGATAGCAGAAATTCCGATTACAAACGAATAAGTGATCTATACAGCAAACAGTGTCCTGCTTTTCAGGAAAAGCGCTGAAGTCTGTCGGAAAATCTATATATCTACTAAATTAAAACGGGTATTGAGTGTTGCTTGCTCTGTAGGCTTTGTGTCGCGCAAAACTTTTGGCAAGCAATCAAAGCGTCCTTGCTTTAGGCAAAGCTCTTCACCTAGGAGAATGGAGTTTGGGTTAGGGATTGAGATCAGGCTATATTTTTCAAAACAGACTTTTACTACGAGCAAACACACGGCGGGAATACTTTCCCGCCGTGCTGTTTTATTCGATTTCTTTATAAAAAGTACTTGCATTTTATCCGCTTTTTTGGTAAAATAAAATATGAGCGCAGAAGTATAAAAATATGCGTGGAATTTGTATTTCTTGAGGACAGCCTCATACAAATAAAGTAAAAGCGAAAGGATCATTACCATGAGCAAATTAAACAAGAAGAATGTAGAAGATTTACAGGTAAAGGGCAGAAAAGTCCTTGTTCGTGTAGACTTCAACGTACCTATGAAGGACGGCAAGATCACAAACGACAACAGAATCCAGGCCGCACTTCCCACAATCAATAAGTTAGTTGAGAACGGCGCAAAGATAGTTCTTTGTTCACATCTCGGCAAGCCGAAGAACGGTCCCGAGGACAAGTTCTCTCTTAAGGCTGCTGCAGAAAGACTTGCAGAGCTTGTTAATACAAAGGTAGTTTTCGCTAAGGACGATACAGTAGTAGGCGAGAACGCAAAGAAGGCAGTTGCAGAAATGAAGGACGGCGAGATAGTTGTTCTTGAAAACACACGTTTCCGTGGCGCTGAAGAAACAAAGAACGGTGAAGCATTCTCTAAGGAGCTTGCAGATCTCGTTGACGACGATGTATTCGTAATGGACGCTTTCGGTTCTGCACACAGAGCACACGCTTCTACAGTAGGCGTTACAAAGTTTGTTAAGGAAACAGCAGTAGGCTACCTTATGAACAAGGAAATCGAGTTCTTAGGCAACGCTGTTGAAAACCCCGTAAGACCTTTCGTTGCTATCCTCGGCGGTGCTAAGGTTGCAGACAAGCTGAACGTTATATCAAACCTCCTCGAAAAGTGCGACACACTTATCATCGGCGGCGGTATGGCTTACACATTCTTAAAGGCTAAGGGCTATGAAGTAGGTACATCACTCGTTGACAACGAGAAGATCGACTACTGCAAGGAAATGATTGAAAAGGCTGAAAAGCTCGGCAAGAAGCTCCTTCTTCCCATTGATACAACAATTGCAAAGGAATTCCCCGATCCTATCGACGCTGAGATCGAAGTAAGCGTTGTTGACGCTGACAAGATTCCTGCTGATATGATGGGTCTTGACATCGGTCCTAAGACAATGGCTCTGTTCGCTGATGCCGCAAAGTCAGCTAAGACAGTTGTATGGAACGGTCCTATGGGTGTATTTGAGAACCCCGTATTAAAGAAGGGTACAGTTGCTGTCTGCGAAGCTCTTGCAGAGGCAGACGCTACAACAATCATCGGCGGCGGTGACTCGGCTACAGCTGCTATCAACCTCGGTTATGCAGACAAGATGAGCCACATCTCAACAGGCGGCGGTGCTTCTCTTGAATACCTCGAAGGTAAGGTACTTCCCGGTATCGCTTGCATTCAGGACAAGTAAAAATAACGAGGGCGGATATTCTCCGCCCTTATTGTTGTGTAATAAGCAATTTATAATAAAAAACGAAAGGAACACTGTATCATGAAAAAGACAGTAAGAAAAGCAGTTATCGCAGGTAACTGGAAGATGAATAAGACAAGACCCGAGGCTAAGGCTCTTTTAGAAGAATTAAAGCCTATGGTTGCTGATGTAAAGGACGTTGAGGTCGTAGCCTGCGTTCCCTTTACAAACCTTGAAACAGCTCTCGCTGTAACAGCAGGCACAAACATAAAGATCGGTGCTGAGAACTGCCACTTTGAAAAGAGCGGCGCTTTCACAGGCGAAATTTCAGCTGATATGCTCGCTGAAATGGGTGTTGAATATGTTGTACTCGGTCACTCCGAGCGCCGTCAGTACTTTGCTGAAACAGACGAAACAGTAAACAAGAGAACAAAGGCCGCTCTTGAAGCAGGTTTAAAGCCCATCGTATGCGTAGGCGAGCTTCTCTGGGAGCGTGAATGCAACATTACAGAAGAAGTTATCGCACGTCAGATTAAGCTCGATTTCTTCGGCATCTCCGCAGATGACCTCAAGAAGTGCATAATCGCTTACGAACCCGTTTGGGCTATCGGTACAGGCAAGACAGCTACAGCAGATCAGGCTGAAGAGGTTTGCGCTTTCATCCGTGCTACACTCGCTAAGCTCTACGGCGCAGATGTTGCAGAAACAATCACAATCCAGTACGGCGGCTCTATGAACGCAAAGAACGCTGAAGAACTGCTCTCAAAGACAAACGTTGACGGCGGTCTTATCGGCGGTGCTTCACTCAAGGCTGCTGATTTCACAACTATCATCAAGGCTGCCGTAAACGGCTAATCAAAAATCGGATATTTACGAAAGGACGACTAAACAAATGGCAAAACCCGTTTTACTCGTTGTTATGGACGGCGTAGGCTTTTCAAAGACAGGTCTTGGCGATGCAGTTACACTCGCCAACACTCCTACTCTTGACAGACTTTTAAGAGAATGCCCCAACACTCGTTTAAAGGCTCACGGTGACGCTGTAGGTCTGCCTACAGATGATGATATGGGCAACTCAGAGGTAGGTCACAACGCACTCGGCTGCGGTCAGATTTACTCACAGGGCGCAAAGCTTGTTAACGAATCTATCGAAAGCGGAAAGATGTATCAGTCTGAGGCTTGGAAGGAACTCGTTGACAACTGCAAGGCTAACAACAGCACCCTGCACTTCATCGGTCTTTTATCGGACGGTAACGTTCACTCAAATATCAAGCACCTGTTCAAGATGCTGACAGAAGCTAAGAACGAGGGCATCAAGAAGGCAAGAGTACACATTCTGCTTGACGGCAGAGATGTACCCGCTACTTCTGCTCCGATATATATCGAACAGCTTGAGAGCTTCCTCAAGGAGCTTAATGCGGACGGCGCTTTTGACGGTAAGATAGCAAGCGGCGGCGGACGTATGAAGGTTACTATGGATCGTTACCAGGCTGACTGGCCTATGGTTGAGCTTGGCTGGAAGACTCACGTCAAGGGCGAGGGCAGACAGTTTGCATCAGCTATGGAAGCTGTTGAAACCTACCGTAAGGAAAACGATGGCATCATCGACCAGGATCTCCCTGCATTCGTAATCGCTGAGAACGGCGAGCCTGTAGGCAAGATAGTTGACAAGGACAGCGTTATCCTCTTCAACTTCAGAGGCGACCGTGCTATCGAGCTTTCAATGGCATTCGACGATGACGACTTCACTGCATTTGACAGAGGCGCAAAGCCCGACGTATGCTTCGCAGGTATGCTGCAGTATGACGGCGACTTAAAGCTCCCCGCACGCTTCCTTGTAAATCCTCCCGAGATTACAAACACTCTCACAGAGGTACTCGTTGCCGCAGGTCTTAACGAATATGCCGTATCCGAAACACAGAAGTACGGCCATGTAACTTACTTCTGGAACGGCAATAAGAGTGATAAGTTCAGCGAAGAGCTTGAAACATACAAGGAAATTCCTTCCGACAACGTTTCATTCGATCAGCGTCCGTGGATGAAGTCCGCTGAGATAACAGACGATCTTATCGAAGTAATAAAGAGCAAGAAGTACGACTTTATCCGTTGCAACTACCCCAACGGCGATATGGTCGGACACACAGGCAGCCTCGACTCAACAATAATCGGTGTTGAAGCGGTTGACCTCGGCCTTTCAAGACTTATCAAGGTTTGCGATGAGTACGGTGTTACACTCGTTGTAACAGCCGATCACGGCAACGCAGACGAGATGCTCGAAAAGAACAAGAAGGGTGAGATTCAGATAAGAACAGCCCACTCGCTCAACCCCGTTCCTTTCATCATCTATGATAAGGAAGTCAAGTACACTATCAAGGACGATACAAAGTACGCTCCCGGCGTTCCCACCAAGTACGGTCTGGCTAACGTTGCTCCCACCATCGTTAAGATGCTCGGTCTTACAGCGCCTGACTGCTGGCAGGAAAGCATGATCTAAGGTGGCTGTGCCACTGACTGTTCCGCCTTTGGAATAGTCGGTGCGTTTCGTGCGATAGCGAAACGGCGGGACTGAACGCACTGCGAATCGCATAGCAATGCGGTTTGTGGCGGTTAAGACATATACTTTGTCAGGCACAGAGTAAAACAGAAAATCGTGTGAAGCGGGTTGCCGTGTATAGCGATTGTTTGGTATTACAATGCGGTTTGACAGCGTGATATTGATAAAAATAAGACGGCAGGCACAGATAAAATGTGCCTGCCGTTTTTGCGGCTGTGAGCCGCTTCAAGTTCCGCCTGCGGCAATGTGCCGCTCCAAATTCCGCCTTTGGAATAGTTGGTGCGTTTCGTGCGATAGCGAAGCGGCGGGGCTGAACGCACTGCAAATCGCATAGTAATGCGGTTTGTGGCAATCGGAGAATGTACGCAGCAATACGGCAGGAACGGGAATCTGCGGTTGCAAACGAAATTTTCCTGCCGTTGCCAAAGTGTCATAAATGGCTTTGTTATGCGGTTTGTGGCAATCAGATAATGTACGCAGTAATACGGCAGGAACGGGAAAGTGCGGTTGCAAACGAGATATTCCTACCGTTGCCAAAGTGCCATAAATGGCTTTGTTATTCGGTTTATTAGGGTTTATAAAAACGGCAGGTGCGGAGAAATACCGTTCCTGCCGTAAATATGACGTTTTACAATTCCGCTTTATATATCAAAGCGTCGCAAACCGGCTCTGTGTAATAGTTTCTGCGTCTGCCGACCTCAGAAAAGCCGTGCTTTTCATACAGCTTTTTTGCCGGCTCGTTATCACAGCGGACTTCAAGGAAAATGCTTTTTATGCCGTTATTTTTGCATTTATTTATGAAATATTCCATTAATTGTGTGGCGATGCACTGATGTCTGTATTCCGGCAACACTGCAATGCGATACAGCTCGCATTCATCGGATACGCTCTGACCGCAGATAAAGCCTACCGGCTTGTTTTCGGCTTTATCATCACGAATAACGACATTGATCGAGCCTTCTGTGAACACCTGCGACTCAATGCTTCGCTCTGTCCACGGCACCGAAAAACACTTTTTTTCAATCACTGCAATGTCGCTACAGATTGATGAATTATGATGATTTAAAGCCGCGATTTTTCCTTTATCTGTCAAATAGTCATTGTCAATGAGTATCATACCACGTTTTGCCAATATTTACATCTACCGTCATAGGAACGGTGAGCTTTACGGCATTCTCCATTTCTTCCTTTAAAAGTGAGGCTACCTTTTCTGCGCAATCTTCTTTTGCCTCAACAATAAGTTCATCGTGAACCTGAAGTATCAGCCTTGCGTCAAGACCGCTTTCTTCAAGTCTGTTGTAAACTTTTATCATCGCAATTTTAATTATATCGGCGGCTGTACCCTGTATGGGGGTGTTCTTTGCGACACGCTCACCGAAAGCCTGCAGATTCTTATTCTTTGCGGCAAGCTCTTTGATATATCTCCTTCTGCCGAACATAGTTTCAACATAGCCGTCACGCTTAGCCTTCGCAACGGTCTGCTCCATATAGTGAGCTATACCGGAATATTTGGAAAGATAGGAGCGGATATATTCGCTTGCTTTTGGCACTGAAACACCGATGTCCTTTGACAGCGAGAATGCGCCTATTCCGTAGACTATGCCGAAGTTGACCGCTTTCGCCTTGCTTCTGAGGTCGGGCGTTACCCACTCTATCGGCTGATTGAACACCTGAGATGCGGTTACGGTATGAATATCCACACCGTCAAGGAACGCTTTCTTCATTATCTCGTCGCCCGAAATATGAGCCAGCACACGCAGTTCGATCTGTGAATAGTCGGCATCGACAAGCAGGTAGCCGTCCTTTGCGGTGAAGAATCTTCTCATCTCCCTGCCGAGCGGCGTTCTTACGGGTATGTTCTGAATATTCGGCTCGGCGCTGGAAATTCTTCCTGTTCTTGTTTCTGTCTGCTTGAAGGTCGAATGAATCCTGCCGTCCTCGCCTACTACCTTCAGAAGTCCTGTAACGTATGTGTTCTGCAGCTTTGTAAGCGCACGGTATTCGGTTATCAGCGGAACTATGGGATGCTTGTCCATAAGGCTTTCAAGCACATCGGCGTTTGTGGAATAGCCTGTTTTTGTCTTTTTGGCACTTGGCAATGCAAGTTTTTCAAAAAGCACACTTCCGAGCTGTTTTGGCGAACCTATATTGAATTCATAGCCTGCGTATTCATAGATCTCACGGCTGATCTTTTCAGCCTTTTCGCAAACCTCTTTACCGAAAGCCTTTATACCGTCTGCGTCAATACTTACACCCTCACGCTCCATAGCTACAAGCACAGTGGCAAGAGGTATCTCTATATCGGTAAGAACCGCCGCAGAGCCTGTTTCACTGATTTTGCAATTAAGTATATCGTTGAGGGCGGCAACGGTTATCGACTTTTCCTGTATGCTGTTTCCTTCCGGAACTCCGTACTGAGCGCAGAGCCTTGACAGGCTGTAATCGTTTGAATCGGGGTCGACAAGGTAAGCCGCAAGCGTTGTATCAAAACGGTTGTTCTTAAGCCTTTCACAGCCGGTAACGGTCAGCGTTTCCTTTATATCAAAGGTGTACTTCGTGCTGTCGCTGTCGGCATAGGCTTTAAGCTCCCCGTCGGACAATTTTACCGGAGCGCCTACTGCGCCTGCATACACGCTCCCCTCCTGCGTCAGAACTATATCGCCTGCCGGCATAGCGGGTATCTGCTTTGCGGCGGATTCTTCCAAAGCCTCTTTTGAGCCTGCGGGAGCGGAAGTCGGGTGCAGCTTCAGCTTCTGAAGCATCTTGTACATTTCAAGCTCCGACAGCAATCTTGCAAGCTCGGTATCGTCACGTTCTTTCGGAACATAATGCGTAAGCTCGGTATCAATAGGTGCGGTAAGGCATATTTCGGCAAGCTGTCTGCTCATATAACAGCTTTCCTTGCCGTTTTCGAGCTTTGTGCGTACACCCTTTGTGATAAGCGTTGAGCCGATGTTCTCATAAACTCCGTCCACGCTTGCAAATTCCTTTATAAGTGAAAGAGCGGTCTTTTCACCTATGCCGGGAACGCCCGGAATATTGTCGCTCGAATCGCCCATAAGCGCCTTTACTTCTATCATCTGTTTCGGGGTCACGCCGTACTCCTCCATAATAACATCGGGCGTGTAGTAAATGTCGCCTTTTGTCTTGGCAAGCCTTACGGTAACATAATCATTTACAAGCTGGAACGAGTCACGGTCGCCCGTTGACACTGTACAGGGTATCTTCTTATCCGCACAGGCGGCTGAAACAGTTCCGATTATATCATCGGCTTCAAAGCCCTCTTTTTCGATAATGGTTATTCCCATTGCGGTGATTATCTTTTTCATATAGGGGAGCTGTTGTGCGAGGTCTTCGGGCATACCCTTGCGGTTTGCCTTATAGCCGTCATACATCTTATGGCGGAATGTCGGTGCTTTAAGGTCGAAAGCTACCGCTATCATATCCGGATCTACGTCCTTTTCAAGCATAAGCAGAGTGTTCATAAAGCCTGTTACGGCATTTGTGGCAACACCTCTTGAATTTGTCAGCACACGGATACCGTAGAATGCACGGTTTAATATGCTGTTGCCGTCAATAATAAGAAATCCCATATTTATCCTTTCAAGCAGAGGTCAGATTGATTTTTTCGGTGATTTATGATTATAGTATAACATAAATCAGGTCGGTGTAAACCGACACGGCGGTACGCCGTATTTTGTCGTCAGACAAAAGATTTAATGGTAAAATGTTCTCAGACGTGCGGCGTGCCGCAAGCCGTGCTTCTGCACGGCACAGCTTGTAGAAAAAGTCTATTTTTATAAAAATAGAGCAAATTCTCTATCCCTATAAGAACGCTTTGTGGGCTTTGCGTCCTGCAAAGCCTTTGGGCGTTCTATCTCGGCATCCTTGCCGAAACCCCAAACCCCTTCCCAGTGGTGAAGGGCTGTGTATGCTTTGTTGGCTCTGCATCGTGCAGAGCCTTTGGGCATACACGCCCGGCATCCGTGCCGGGGCTGAGTGTGGGGCTGCCGCCCTCACCCCGCTTGGGGCTACGCCCCAAACCCCATATTATTAAAAATATAGATTTATCGACAGTCTGAGCCGTGCTTCTGCACGGCAAAATCCGCTTCGGCGGATTTTAAGTCTGAGGTTATTATACCATAATTACGGTAAAATGCAAGAGCCCAGAGAATGATGTTGTCCGTATATAAACAGCAAAGCGGAGCAAATACAAGGTCTGCTCCGCCGTATTCTGAATTATTCGTCTGTGCCGCCGGGCAATGCTGTCTGTTCGCTTGCAAGTCTTGCGAACTCCTCCTTGATGCTCGGAGCGTCCTTTGTCAGCTTTTTGATAGTAAGCTGTTCTTCAGCCTTGTTATTTGCAAGACGGAGATTGTTTTCGGAAGACAGAAGTGCGTCCTTTGTCTTTTGCAAATGTATAATAGTCTTGTCTATCTCATCAATCGCAGTCTTGAACTTATCGCTGGCAAGCTGATAATTTCTTGAAAACGCCGTTTTGAAGTCGGTTATATTTTTCTCGAAATTAGTAAGGTCAACCTGCTGAGCCTTTGCCATAGCAAGCTCACGCTTATATTCAAGGCTGTTTCTTGCGGCGTTTCTCAGCAGAGAGATAAGCGGAATAAAGAACTGCGGACGGATAACGTACATCTTGGGGTACTTATATGAAACATCGACTATACCTGCATTATAGAACTCGTTGTCGGCTTCGAGCATTGAAACGAGAACGGCATATTCGCAGCCCTTTTCATTTCTGTCCTTGTCAAGCTCCTTGAAGAAGTCCTCGTTCTTATGCTTTGTGGCGGTGGTGTCCATCTCATTCTTCATCTCGAACATAATTGAGATGAATTCTATACCGTCCTCTGACGATTCTCTGAAAATGAAATCGCCCTTGCTGCCGCTCCTTGCATCGTTATCCTTTTCAAAATAGGCATTGGGAAATGCCGACATTCTGAGAGAATTGAACTGCGTCAGGCAATGCTGTTCAAGGGTTTCGCCCACCATTTTCGTTGACAGTCTTGCCTTGAAGTCCTTGTACTGCTCTATCAGCTCGTCCTTGTTTTTAAGCTCAATAGCGTACTTTTCTTCTATCGCCCTGCATCTGAGCTCTGCCTCGTTATCCTTGCTCTGAAGCTTGCTGTTAAGCTCGTTTATTTCGTTATCCTTTTTTGCGATGGCAAGTGCGTTTTCACTGCTTACCTTGTCAATAGCCGCCTGCTGTAAGCTCTGTGCCTGCTGAAGCTGTAATTCAAGCTGTTTTATATGGCTCTCTTTTTCGCTCAGCTCAGCATTCTTTTCACTGTTTGCCTTGTCAACGGCGAAAGCTCTTTCATTATCTGCCTGCTTCAGCTTTGCTGTAAGCTCGGCAATTTCTATATCCTTATCGCTGATAGCCTTCTGTGCCTTGCGGCTTTCCTCGCTGAAGCTGTTTTCACGCTCTCTGACTGCATTTGCAACGGCAAGCTGTTTTTCGCTTTCTATGCTTTCAAGCCTTGCTTCAAGCTCGGTTATCCTTTTTTCCTTATCCGTAATATCGTCCGACTTTTCCGAAAGAGCCGATTCCAGCTTCTTTTCATACTCCATCTCGAGTATTTTAAGCTCGCTGTTCTTCACCTTTTCAAGCTCCTCTGCTCTGCGTGCCGCTTCTTTTTCGAATTCCTTATCTCTTACCTGCTGAACGATCTGTGAATAACCGCTTTCATCCACCTGAAAGACCTCATTACATTTCGGGCATCTTATTTCCTGCATATTTCCTTAGTCCTTTCGTAAAAAGATTTATAATTCAAGTCTGCATACAAGGCTTGCAACTCTTTTGTCCTCTATCGTTACCTCTTTCATTCCGAGTGAGGCGAAATAATTGTAATTGGTTTCAAACTTTACGTTTGTCCTGTCAAGTAAAACAATATCGGCAAGCGGTGCGGATTCGTCTGTCGGCACATCACGGTCATTTATCGCATAAAGCTCTTTTTGCTTATACAGCGGAGCGATAAAGAACGTGTTCGCTGTGATGCTCTCGTTTTCGTTGTCGGGAAGCTGTTCTAGATAGGATATGACTGCACCGTGTGCCTCATAGTCTTTATCATGGAAATTGTTCAGGTAGCCTGTCATTGTTGACACAAACATAACCGCACAGGCAATAAGCGAAAACACAGTAAAGCATCTCGCCCTGTTATATGACAGCTCCGACATATTCATTATGAAAAGCCAGATAACAAGAACGCACGAGCCGAAAACGTACTGGAAATAAATCGAGTGCTGATACGGATAGGTCGGCATAAGATTTACCAGTACAAACGGTATCAGTAATATATAACGTGCTATCTTCCTGCTTACAAGCGGTATACCGCCGAGTACGCCGAGCGTCTGCACTGTAAAGGTCAGCTTTTCGCCCGTGAACAGGTTTGACAGAATGTAACCCGGATTTGTAAACGCCGTAACAACCAATGACGTGATAAGCGCACCGCCTCGGTACATATAGTCCTTGTACCGCCATTCCATAATCCCCAGCCCGCTGTTATTGAGATAAGCGCAGACTGCAAAGAAATAAATGCAGGCAATAACGAAAATCACAGCACCGAGCGTCCTTGTCCTTTTACTGCGGTCGGACAGCAGAAGATAAAGTCCGATTACCGCAACATACACGGCGGCATCTTCCTTTACGGTAAGAGTGAGCAATGCAAAGACAAGCATCGGTATCGTTTTTTCACGTTCTGTCGCCCATATCAGCCACAGCAGGAACGCAGAAAGCATACAGTTTTCGTGAATGTCATAGCTGCAGCCGCCTGTGAATGCCGGATATAAGGCATATATCGCTGAAAAAAGCGAGGAATGTATAAGCGAAAAGCCGTACTTTCTTGAGATAAGAAACACGGGGATAATTCCGCTTGTAACGAATATTCCCTGCAGTACCTGTAATGTTACCGGATGCGGAAAAAGCGTATAGAACGGCAGCATCAGATAATACGCAGGAGAAAAATGCACCGCAAAGTGCGACAGCTCATAATTACGTTCGACTGTTGTGACAGGTCCAAGTCCGTCCTTCATATTCTCGAACATCTGCGTGAATATGCCGAAGTCAAACGCAGGAGTGCATAGCTTGTAATACCGCAGTGACATTGCAAGTGCTGTGAACACAAGCATAAACACGGCGGAGATCGCAAGAACCGCTATCCAGCATTTCTTTGTGAATTTCGGTAGTCTTATCCTTTGCTTTCCTACAGTATACCATACAGCGAGGGCTATAAACAGGACAGCTCCGAGAAAAAAATCAATATTCGTGCCTTTTTCACGGAACATAACTACAGCATAAGCAACTGTAAACTGTGCGGTAGATATAAGCAATGCGGCACAGTCGGTTTTCATATCTCTGAGCTTTGGAATAAAACGCAACACGGTAAGTAAGCCGTAGAATAGTGTGAAAAACAGGATAAGCAACAGATACGGAGCTTCGCCTGCGTATTCCTTGTTAAATACCTCTTTTACCGGTCTGAAAGGCAATATCAAAACGAGCGAACACAGCCACGCAGAAATAAAACGCATAAGGTATTCGCCGCCGTGTTCGCTTGCCTTGAAGCGTGTAAAAAATTTGTTCATAAAAAACCTCGTTCTCAGTCGCCTGCAAGAAATTTATTGTTGTGAAGCTGGGAGCGCAGCTTCACACCCTGCTTTTTCAGAATATCGACCTTGAGCGCAACAAGATTACGGTCGGTACAGAGTGCCGCCGCAGTTTTGTCAATATCGTAGCCGCAATTTATGCAATCGTAAAGCTCTTCATCTGATATAAGAAACTGTGCCGCAAAGAGATTTGCCTCATACTCCATAGAACGATCGCACATATCGAATATGTCATATTCGGCAAAGCCGCCGCTGTCGTCTGCCTTATCCCTGTGGAGCCTGTCGTGACCGATCTCGTGCATCAGGACGATTTTTTTCATACTGTCGCAAAGATCACGTTTTATAAAGATGAACGGGTTTTTCAGTATCAGCTTGTATGCGCCTTTCTGCTTTGAAAAATCCCTTTCGAGAACCTCTATATCAAGCTCCCGTGCAAGCCTTTTCGGAGAGCACCTGCCGTAAAGGGCTATCAGCTCATCAGCCTTGTTGACCGCCTCGTTAAAACAGCTTAACATTCGTGCTCTTTCCGCTTTGACACATATTTTCTGTTCTTCTCTTTCGCTATCCAGTAGGCGTCCTGTATGGCCTTCATCATCTCGTCCATATCATCCTGGTCAAGCTCTCCGCCTGCGAAAAGTCCGGTTACCTCCTGCATCAGCGCTTGCGCCTGCTGTGTGCCTGTAGCGCCGTACTTTTCGTTTGCTCTTATGTAGAATTCCTCGTTCTCGGTAAGCAGATAATTAATGTCAACGCCGAGTATCTCAGCCATTTTTCCGTATATTTCACGCTGTTTTGGGTAGCTTTCGCCCTTTTCATAGTTCATTATGGTTCTCAGCGATACACCGAGCATATCCGCAAACTGCTGTTGTGTAAGCCCTTTTTCACGGCGTTCTTTCTTTACTTTATCACAGAATTTCATAATTACTCCTTTACTTGCAGTATGCTACGGCATCTGCCTGAAATTTAAGCCCGTTTTCTCCGCCGAAATGGGCAAACTCGGTCTGTATTGATTTACGGACAGGATATTTGCCGCCGAAACGCTCCTTTATTACCTTTTCCATGACGGGAATATCCCATATATCCCTGAACAGGCAATCCATCTGCACGACGTTTTCAAGTGTAAGTCCGACAAGTGCAAGACGCTTTTCCATCTCGTCAAATGCGCCGTTTACCTGCTGTTCGATACTTCCGCCGACATTTCCTACACAGTAATTGAGAAAACAGAAATCGCCTGCTTTGATAATTCCGCAATGCGCCCATTCTTCGTTGACATCATAACGTTCAATCATAATCGTATCCTCCGTAAAATTCAAAAACATGCAAATACGTTGCATTTTTCTCTTGACAAACGCAAGATAATTGCGTATAATCTTGATTAGAAATTTAATTGCGTATTTATGATACCATAGATTGCGTATCGTGTCAAGCAAAACAGATAAGAGGCGACAAAATGGAACGTGATATACTTCACTGCGATATGAACAATTTCTTTGCGTCGGTTGAATGCAAGCTGAATCCGGAGCTTAAGAAATATCCTGTGGCAGTGTGCGGCTCTGTCGAGGAACGGCACGGAATAGTGCTTGCGAAAAACGAACTTGCAAAGGCGCAGGGAGTAAAGACGGCGGAAACGGTGGCATCGGCAAAATCAAAGTGCAGGGGGCTTGTTATCGTACCGCCGCACTTTGAGGAATATCTCAGGTACAGCAGGCTTGCAAGGAAGATATACGAGCGGTATACGGATCTTATCGAGCCGTTCGGAATGGACGAATGCTGGCTTGATATAAGCGGTACGAGAAGGCTGTTCGGCGCACCTGAAAAGGTTGCAGACGAGATAAGGCGTACCGTAAAGGAGGAGCTTGGGCTTACCATATCGGTCGGGGTATCGTTCAACAAGGTGTTTGCAAAGCTCGGAAGCGATATGAAAAAGCCGGATGCGGTGACGGTGATACCGAGAGAAACGTTCCGTGAGAAGATATGGAATCTTCCGCTCAGCAATATGATAGGGGCGGGCAGAGCGACTACCGCAAAGCTGAACGATTACGGGATATATACACTGGGTGAGCTTGCACAGTGCGACGCTCAGTGGATAACAAAGGTGCTTGGCAAGAACGGGTATATGCTAAGATGCTACGCAAACGGAACGGATAACTCGCAGGTCATGCCTGCTGATTTTTCGATGCCTGCAAAAAGCGTGGGTCACGGTGTGACTACCACAGCGGATATAACACGTTGCGAGGACGCAAAGCCGTTGCTTCTTGAGCTGGCTCAGGATATAGGAAAAAGGCTGATGCTTCAAAATAAGTATGCAACTAAGGTTTGTGTGAACGCAAGGTCGAGCATTCTCAGAAACAGGGAGTGGCAGACGGAGCTTCCGACAGCGACACGCTCGCCGATGATAATTGCGGATACGGCATACAGGCTGTTCTGCGACAATTACGATTGGGTAAATCCTGTGCGGTCGCTTACGGTAACCGCATTTTCTCTTGTGGACGGCGGTGCGGTGATACAGAACAGCTTTTTCAACGATACGGTAAGGCTTGAAAAAATGGAAAAGGCAGATGGCTGTATCAGGGATATACGCAAAAGATTCGGGGAGGGAATGATCAAGAATGCCGTGCTGCTGACAGGGCTTGCCGTGCCGAAATCAAAGGCGGTGGTTTCGCTTCCGGGCAATATGCTGAATAAATAGAAAGCCCGTCACGCAAAGCGTGACGGGCATAGTATTCGGTTACGGGATCAGTCTACAAGCTCGGGGTCAAATGTTTCGTGCCACGGAAGTCCCCACTTGTTCAGTGCGTCCATAAACGGATCGGGATCGAATTCCTCGATGTTATAAACGCCGGGCTTCTTCCACTTGCCTGTCATTACCATCATTGCTCCTATCATAGCAGGAACGCCGGTCGTGTAGCTGATAGCCTGCGAGCCGACCTCCTTGTAGCATTCCTGATGATCGCAACAGTTGTAAACCTTGTAGTGTACTTCCTTGCCATCCTTCTTACCTATGCAGATACAGCCGATATTGGTCTTGCCGACTGTTCTGGGGCCGAGCGATGCAGGGTCGGGTAAAACTGCCTTAAGGAACTGGAGCGGTACTATCTCTCTGCCCTCGTACATAATGGGCTTGATAGATGTCATACCGACATCTTCGAGGCACTTCAGATGTGTGAGGTAGCTCTGTCCGAATGTCATAAAGAAACGGATACGCTTGATACCCTTGATATTGAGTGCGAGCGATTCAAGCTCCTCGTGGTGCAGAAGGTACATATCCTTCTTGCCGACCTGCTCAAAGTTGTACTCTCTCTTTATCTCCATAGGCTCGGTTTCTACCCACTTGCCGTCCTCGATATAACTGCCCTTTGCGGATACCTCACGGATATTTATCTCGGGGTTGAAGTTTGTCGCAAACGGGTAACCGTGGTCGCCGCCGTTGCAGTCGAGAATATCAATATAATTAATCTCGTCAAAGTAATGCTTCTGGGCATAGGCGCAGAATACACCGGTTACACCGGGGTCGAATCCGCTTCCGAGAAGTGCGGTGATGCCCGCCTTTTCAAACTTTTCTCTGTATGCCCACTGATACTTGTACTCAAACTTTGCCGTGTCGGGATGCTCATAGTTTGCAGTATCAACATAGTCTGTCTTTGTTTCAAGGCAGGCGTCCATTATTGTAAGATCCTGATAAGGAAGCGCAACGTTTATGACAATGTCGGGCTTTTCCTTATTTATAAGCTCAACAAGCTGAGGAACGCTGTCTGCGTCTACCTGTGCGGTCGTTACCTTAGTCTTTGTACCCTTTTCCTCTACCTGCTTTTTCAGCGCATCGCACTTTGACTTTGTACGGCTGGCAATGCAGATCTCAGTGAAAACCTCGCTGTTCTGACAGCACTTATGGACTACTACTCCGGCAACACCGCCGGCACCTATTATCAATGCTTTTCCCATTTTTCTTTCCTTTCCGTTCTGCCTGAGGGCAGACGTCACATAGTGGTTACAAATAGATTATACACTATCGTGTGTAAAAAAACAAGCAAATATTTTAACTTCAATTTGTGAGAAATCATAGTCATTGTTTAAGTTTGTTTTTAAATAAACTGCAAATCTATTATCCCTAACCCCAAACCCCTTCCCCACGGGAAGGGGCTAAGTGTGGGGCTGCCGCCCTCACCCTGCTTGGGGCTACGCCCCAAACCCCAATTGGGAAAATATAGATTTTAATAATTAAACTTATTTATATACTGCATACAAGCACACCGTAATCAAACGGAGAGAGCTTTATCGTCTTTTCTTCGCTCTCGTGAGGCTTTCTGAGGAATTTCGGGTCGGTATATTCGTCCTTCATATAGTCGTCGAGCTTAAACGTCTTAGGATATTTCGACTTGTTCAGGAATATAACGGCCGCCTCACGGTTTAGCTTGTCAATTCTTGCAAATACACATTCCTCAGGTGTACAGCTTAAAAACTTCATTTCGCCCTGAGCGAACGCCTTGCTTGCCTTTCTTATCCCGGCAAGCTGTTTTGTGAAGTCTATCATATCTATATTCTCTTTGCCCCACGGGTAACAGCGTCTGTTGAACGGGTCCTTATAGCCCTCAAGACCTGCTTCATCGCCGTAATATATGCACGGCACACCGGGCAGAAAGAATTGCAGTACCATAGCGCATTTAAGCAGTGAAAGGCCGTAAACGTACTGTTCGGGTGAAAGGTAGCGTTCAGCCTGCCATTCTCTGTCGTGCCAGCCTACATCCTCGCCGGCAAGTCTTGTCAGGATACGCTCGGTATCGTGAGTTGACAGGAAGTTCATCAGCATATCGGCACTGGGCTTGGGGTAATGCTCAAGTATCGTCATTACACCGTCCTCAAAGCCTCTTGCATCACCGTACTTGCAGTAATTTATGATAGCTTCCTTGAAAGGATAGTTCATAACGCTGTCAAGCTGACCGCCTATGAGATAACGTCTGCGGACACCGTAGCTCTCCTTGTTGGACGCATCCTCCCATACCTCGCCGTAGATGACCTTGTCGTTGCCCTTGGCTTTTACCGCCTTATTGAGATTGTCAAGGAATTCATCGGGAAGCTCATCGGCAACGTCAAGTCGCCAGCCTCTTGCACCCTTGTCTATCCAGCGCTGTAATATACCGTTTTCACCGCAGATATATTCTGTGTAGTCGGGGTTGTTCTCATTTACATTGGGAAGTGTGGTAATGCCCCACCATGATTCATAATCGAAAGGATAGCGTGAGAAGCAGTACCAGTTTTTATATTTGCTGTCGGGATCTCTGTATGCGCCCTCGTGATCTCCGTATCTGCCGAACTTGTTGAAATAGATGCTGTCTGCGCCCGTATGCGAGAACACGCCGTCAAGAATAATGTCTATACCGTATGTTTTAGCCTGTTTGCACAGATGCTCAAAGTCCTCGTCCGTGCCGAGCATAGGATCGATATGCTCATAGCAGGCGGTCGAATAGCGATGATTTTCGTGCGACTCGAAAACAGGGTTGAGATAAATGCAGGTAACGCCTAAACTCTGAAGATAAGGGAGCTTGCTTTCTATGCCTTTGAAATCTCCTGCAAAATAATCGTTGTTGCGGATAATTCCTCTGTCGTCCGGACGGAAGAACGGGGTATCCTCCCAGTTTTCGTGGATTATTCTGTCTGTAGGAACGTTTTCGTGCTTTTCTCCGCTTCGGCAGAATCTGTCGGGGAATATCTGATACATAATTCCGCCCTTTATCCAGTCGGGAGCCGCCATATCCTTGTCAAAAACAGTAAGCTGGAACAGATCTCCGTTATCAAGAACGCCGAGCCTTGCTCCGCTGCGCTTTACATATCTCCTGTTGCCGTCTATCATCAAAAAGAAATAATAGTGGTGCAGACCTTTATGCAAGGGGTTGAAATTACAGGTAAACACGTTGCATTCGGTGGTCGTATCGGTAATGTCAAGCGGTATGAAGCGCTCCTTTTCGCCGGGACGGAACATTACAAGAGTAGGGTCGGTGACGTTCCATTCCTTCGGGAAACGCAGGGAGAATGTGCTGGGCTGATACTGTCGTATTGCTCCGAACGGGCTTTTATAGTTTAAGTCGAAGCAGTCGAATATCGGAGTATCCATTAAAAAACATTCCTTTCGGATTAAAATCGGAGGGTGGTTATATATACCCGAAAAAGTCCGTTGGTTGCAACGGACTTTTTTTATTATCTCGGGCTACTGTCTGTTAAATTAACTTCCAGATGTCACGGGCATAATCTGTAACGGCACGGTCAGCCGAGAATATGCCTGCAGATGCGATATTTATAAGCGACATCTTGTTCCAGAGGTACTTATCCTTATAGGTTTCGCTTGCCTTTGCCTGTGTTCCTCTGTAGCTGTCGAAATCGGCAAAGCACATATATCTGTCTGCGTGACGCAGTGAATTTGCTACTTCCTCGAATGTTGCACCGTTTATACCCTTGTACATCTTTTCGAGGACGCTCTTGATAACTGCGTGTGAGTTGTATATCTTTTCGGGGTTATATCCCTCAGCCTTGAGCTGATTTACTTCGGGAGTTGACATACCGAAAATGAAGATGTTGTCATCGCCTACCGCTTCGTGTATCTCAACGTTTGCGCCGTCATAGGTACCCATTGTAAGAGCACCGTTGAGCATCAGCTTCATATTACCTGTACCGGAAGCCTCTGTTCCTGCGAGAGAAATCTGCTCAGAAATTTCACTTGCGGGCATAAGTATCTCTGACAGTGTTACCTTGTAATCTTCAAGGAATACAACAGCAAGCTTTTCATTCAGCTTGGGGTTCTTCTTAAGCTCTTCGCCTATGCACCAGATCATCTTGATTATCTGCTTAGCCATATAATAGCCGGGCGCCGCCTTTGAAGCGAAGATATAGGTCTTGGGTACAAAGTCCGCATTGGGATTGTTGAGCAGATAAATGTAGTCTGCGATAATGTTCATAGCGTTAAGCTGCTGACGCTTGTATTCGTGCAGACGCTTTACCTGTACATCGAAAATACCGTTGCAGTTGAGCTTAGTGCCTGTGGTGTTGTATACATACTTTGCGAAAGCCTGCTTGTTAGCCAGCTTTACAGCGGCGAGCTTATCAAGCACCGACTTATCCGTTGCGAACTTCTTGAAATCTGCAAGCTTTGACGCATCCTTCTTGAAGCCGTCGCCTATGCACTCGGTAAGGAGGTTTGTAAGTCCCTGATTGCTTGCGAGTAACCAACGGCGGTATGCGATACCGTTTGTAACGTTCTTGAAGGCATCGGGATTAACAGTATACTGGTCGTGGAATACGCTGTCCTTGATGATTTCGGAGTGAAGCTTAGAAACGCCGTTTACAGAACTGCTTGCCGCACAGCAGAGGTTAGCCATCTTTACACGGTTGTCAAGAATGATGGACATTCTTGTTACCTTCTCGCTGTCGCCGCCGGTCACTTCCATAAGATGAGCGCAATAACGGTTGTTTATTTCAACTATGATAGCGTAGATTCTGGGGAGTATTCTCTGCATAAGATCGACATCCCACGTTTCAAGCGCTTCTGCCATAACCGTATGGTTTGTATAATCGAATGTATTTGTGATGATGTTCCACGCCTTATCCCAGTCATAACCGCAGTCATCGAGCAGTATTCTCATAAGCTCGGGGATAGCGAGTGTGGGGTGTGTATCATTTATATGGATAGCTACCTTTTCGTGAAGGTTTTCAAGAGTACCGTAAACGTTCATATGACGCATTACAATATCGCCTACGGAAGCGGCGCTCATAAAATACTGCTGACGCAGACGAAGAGCCTTACCCTCAAGGTGATTATCGTTGGGGTAAAGTACCTTTGTCAGTGAGTGTGCGATATTATTTGCACCGATAGCCTTTGCATAGTCACCCTGATTGAACATATTCATATCAAACGACATACTCTCGGCACTCCAAAGACGGAGCTTTGAAACGCCCTTGCTGTCATAGCCGGATACATACATATCATAGGGTACTGCATTTACTGTCTTATAGTTAACGTGATTTACGCTGTGGTAGTTCTGCTCCCACTTCTCGTAAATCTCGCCGTCAAAATGAACCTCTATAGCCTGATCGGGTACGGGTACGAGCCACGCTCTGCCGCCGGGCAGCCAGTCATCGGGAAGCTCTGTCTGCCAGCCGTCTATGATTTTCTGCTTGAAGATACCGTATTCGTAGAGGATAGAGTAGCCTGTTGCGGGGAATGCGCAGGTTGCAAGTCCGTCAAGGTAGCAGGCGGCAAGTCTGCCAAGACCGCCGTTACCGAGTCCCGCATCGGGTTCTTCCTCATAGATATGTTCAATCTTTACATCGAGCTTCTTGAGTGCCTTTGCCACTTCGTCCTGCATACCGAGGTTGTAGAGGTTTGTCTTTAACGAACGTCCCATAAGGAATTCCATTGAAAGATAATAGACCTGCTTTCTGCCCTTTGAGTTGCAGTCGGTCATGAACATCGAGCGCTTTTCCTTAAGGTAGTTTACCACTATCTTTGATAAAGCCTTGTAAATCTGGGTGTGATTTGCTTCTGCGGGGGATACTCTGAAGTCGTACTCCAGCACCTCCGTCAGCTTACGGGTTATTTCATTTTCTGTAAACGGTGAAGTCATATAAATTTTTCCCTTTCTTCCGGTCCGATTTTCTTACAGTCTAATTATACAACATACAGTATCCTTATTCAAGGCTGAATAAAATATTTTGTAAATAATAAAGTGAAATTGCACTAAAATCAATTGCCGATTTTATGCAGTTTCACAATAAAATCTTTCCTATTGAGGATTTATTTACTGATAATTGACAAAATGCGTGTTACATACACGTCACGCTTTTATCTTAAGCGCTTTGAAAATGTCGTTCTTGTCCTTGATTTTGGATAATATCATCAGCTTGTCGCCTATCTCAAGCGTGGTATGACCTCTTGGGATTATCAGCTCGGTTTCATTGCGGATAATAGAAATAATATTGAGCGTCAGCGGTATTTCCATTTCCATAAGCGGAACGTTCTGAAGCGTGAAGCTGTCATCAAGAACTATCTCGAAAACGCCTGCATTTCCTGCGCCGAGAGGAAGAAGCTCCTTTATCTTGCCGCTGTCTATCTCACGCTCAAGCTGACCTGTAATGTTATCGGTAGAGCTTACAACTATATCTACGCCAAGCTTCTTCAGTGCCTCAACGTTTTTGGGGTTGTTTACCTTTGCTATGGTCTTTTTCACCTGATAGAGCCTTTTTGCAAGCTGGCAGGCAACAAGGTTGTCTTCGTCACGTCCTGTCACGGCAATAACGCTGTCGGCATCGGCAACTCCCGCCTGTTCAAGCACGGAAACGCTTGTGCCGTCACCCTTTATTACGGTTATGTTAAGGTCGTTTGCAAACTTCTGGCAGGCATCCTTTTCCTTTTCAACAACGGATACATCGTATCCCTTTTCAATAAGAACTTTGGTCAGATAGTAGCCTATCTTTCCGCCGCCTATTATAAGCGAGTGCATTTTACAGATCCTTTCTGTTGTTTATGTCAGATGGCTTTTGAGAATATCAGCTTGTCGCCCTCTCTCATAACAACGTTATAATTATTCACTATTTCCATCGTGCTGTCTGCCCTGATTATCGCATACAGCGTTTCGTTCTCCTCATATTCTATGTCAACGGGGGTCATTCCGATAAATTCCTTAGGTATCTCCATTGTGGTGAAACGCACCATATGCGAGCCGAAGCTGACGTATTTTTCTTCCAGCATAGGCTTTATCGCAGAGCATATCGCTTCAACTGTGAGCTTTGTCGGGCAGACCGTTTCAAGTCCGAAATGGGCGAATATATCTCCTCTTTCGGGGTCAAGGATACGGCTGACGACCTTCTTTACTCCGTAAACCTCCTTTGCAAGCTGTGACACCATTATGTTGGTGTTGTCATCGTCCGTAACGGCGCATACGACATCACAGCTTTCAATGCCCGCCTTTTTGAGATTATCCTGATCTATCGGCACTCCGCATAAAAGACTGCCCTTGAAATCAGGCTCAAGCATTTTATCCGCTTCCGCCGCCGTCCTTGCTATTACCGAAACGTCTATGCCCTCATCGCACAGCGTGTTTGCAAGACGTGAGCCTACCTTACCGCAACCGACTACCAGTACGTTCATTAAAAATTCAACTCCTCTCCGGCACGCAGGTACTGCAACCTGTCACCGAGTATATCTTTCATTGTTTCATAGCCTTTTCTTCCTGTGTTATGGCAGGTGTATATACTGCCTGTGCGAAGCCCTGACAGCTCATCTGCCGACTTTGCTATGTGACTTTGCTGTACGGTCTGTTTTCCGAGCCTGTTTGTATAGGCAAAGCAGCCGACTACAGACAAAACCGGAGCGTCCCACAGCCTTTTCGCCGTATTTATCATACCTGCGATACCCGTATACGCACCGCCTGTTATCAGCACAAAGCCGTCACGTCTTCTGCCGGGGAAACATACGGCAAAGCATTCTCCCGAAAAATCGTCCGGCACATAAAAGCCCTTTTTCCTTATATAAAAATGCCTGTCGGCTTCGGCGGTCTTATCCTTCTTTTCTGCGGCGACAAGATAGAAGTCCTTGCATACCTCTGTGAAGCGTTCAAAACGGAACGTGTTGTATCTGTCGCTTCTGTAGAACGATTGAGGAAGTCCGCTTCGTACTCTGAGCAGTTTTTCCTTCACGGCACAATCAGCCGCTTCGTCCTCTCTTATAAAAATGCGTATATTTCTGTTCTTTCGCACCGCTGTTTCAACGCCGCCCGTGCAATCATCGGCATTTACGGGGATTATAAGCGTATCCGCCTTATCCGCAGGTATACCAAGACGCTCTGCGTTGCTGAGATACAGAGCAGACGCTCCCGTGCCGAAAAGAATTATGTGCCTGCCGTGTTCGATATAAAGGCATATTCCGTGCTCGGAAAACAGCTTTGAATCGGCTGTTTCATCGTCGGACAGAGATACTATCCTCAAAAGCGTCATTCCTTTCTCTGCAATCGCAATCTTATTAATATATATTATCACATATCCGTCTTAACTTCAAGCATATAAAGCCACAGAACAAAAAAATGACGGCAGAATGTTACTTCTGCCGGTAAAATTCAAATAAAACGAAACAAACTTAAGTAAGGAATAAAAATGAAAATCAGATATTCAACTGTTGCCGGTAGCAAAAAGGCAAACAGCGAATAAGCAAAAAATTATCAGCTCAGTATCTGAATAAGCCGCTCGATAAGCATACCTATCTGAGGCTTTGAGAACTGTTCGTCCGCACCTACGGAAAGTCCCTTCTGATACATCTGCTCGTTTATGAGCGAGGAGAACAGGAAAACGGGTATCTTTTTAAGTGTGGGGTCGGATTTTATGAGCTTTGTAAGGTGGTGTCCGTCCATCTGGGGCATCTCAATATCGGTTATAACTGCGGCTACGCAATTTGTAACATCGCCGTTGTAGCCCGAAAACTGAGATATATAGTCCCACGCCTCTTTTCCGTTGGGGAAAGAGCGGATCTCCTTAAAGCCTATATCCGAGAGACTGTTTACTATCATCTTGTTGAGGAACTGCGAATCCTCGACTATTACGATATGCTTTTCAGCTGTCACTGCCGTAGCCTTTGCATTTTCGGCACCCTTGAGATCAAGTCCTGCCGCCTTGTTTATATCGCTTACTATCTTCTCAAAGTCAAGGATAACAAGAATCTTTCCGTCGACCTTTGCTATACCGGTAGCTATGCCGGTAGTCGAATCACCCGAAACCTGAGGGGGCTTTTCGATAGCTGTCCAGCCTATACGCTGTATGCCCTGCACTGCCGTAACGTGAAAGCCTACATCCATTCCGTTGAACTCGCAGATTATGAATAATCCTCTTGCGTTCTCAGGCTTTTCGGTGCCTAACACCTTATGTAAGTCGATAACGGTAATCAGCTTGTCACGGGGCATAAATACGCCCTCTATCTCATCGGGTGCCTGAGGCATCGGAACAAGCTCCTGTTCCATCATTATTTCACGGACCTTGGCAATGTTTATGCCATAGGAATTTCCGCATACATTAAATTCTAAAAGCTCCAGCTCGTTAGTACCGCTTTCAAGCAGTATGCCGGTATCATTTGCACTGTAAGCTGCCATAATATACACCTTCCGTTGTCATTCTAATCTTAAACTGATTTTTATTATACACCATATCCACAAAAAAGTAAATAGATGAGTTTGATTTTTAGTTAAAAACAACCAAGTTTTGAGGTTGGATTTGTGATTTTGCACAAGACGAAGCAATAGCCGAGGCAGTGTTTCGCAGGTCGGATACACCTGCGAAACGTGATGATAAAGAAAAAAATTCATTGCCTTCCATCCGATATGTTCGGACGGCTCTGTGCAAAGCCTTATATCAGCCTATAAATTCCTTTATAAGCGAATTTTCGGGGACTGCCTCCGGCGGAACCTCTTTTATCAGCGACAGGAATCTGGGTAACTCGCTGTAGCGGTTGACCTGTCTTATACATTCGTCAAAATCATTGTCGCAGAGCTTCGCAAGCACGCTTCGGTATACCGAAAGCTCGTACGGGAAGAATGTATCTATATCGAAATCCGCAAGGTGCTTATACGGCATTATATAAAGGCTTTCGCCACGCTGTACGCTGGGGAACTGTTCTATCGTCCTGTGATAATCCCTTCCTCTGAACAGCTTGTCACGGGAGAGCCTGCGAATAAGGCGTATCTTTGACGGGTGGAGAAGTCCGCCCTTTTCATCGGCTATTCTTGTACGGACGCTGACATAGATAAACGTTGCGCTGTCGTGCATCTTGCCCGTAACATCGGGATTTAACGCATGGATGCCCTCTATTATAACTACCGTGTTGCCGTCGCATCGTATTGCGTTGCCGTGCTGTCTTGAATTATCGGCAAAATTGAATTTAGGCAGTCTTACCTCGCCGCCTGCCGCCAGAGTACGCAGATCTTTTTTCAGAAGCTCGCAATCGACCCTTGCAGGCGCTTCAAAGTCTACCCTGCCGTTTTCATCGGGCGGTATAACTCCCGGCACGAAATAATCATCCATAGATATGACTATCGCCTTAATACCCTTTTTCACAAGCGCATCCGCTATGCGATATGCCGTTGTGGTTTTGCCCGAACCGGACGGCCCCGACAAAAGCACCAGCGGCTTTTGTTTGTGGCACTGCGCTATGCTGTCTGCCGCCGCCGCTATTTTATCCGAGTACTGCTTTTCGGAGGTTCCGATAAACGTATCAACATCTTCCGCACGGCGATTAAGCTCACCGAGCGTAATTATCTTTATCTGCTTTTTGTCCTGCTCAGTATGTAACAAAAAAACACCTTCCGTTGTGATAATAAATTTAGTGATGAACAGAAATATCATACCACAACGGAAGGCTTATTTCAAGCGTTAATTATAAATCGTCGGCATCCTGCACGGGTTTTTCGTAAATATTGTCGCATACGCCGGTATAGCTTCCGTCGGGATCAAAATCCGAGCCTCTCATCGCCGTTACTCCGAGCGCCCTTCTCATTATCCTTGCGGTGTCGCTGTAACCCGTGTTTTTCCTTTTCTGCAACGATTCATCACGTTTAAAATCCATTTTCTTCTCCTTTCGGCTGTCGGAAAATATCCGACAATGATATTATCTTCATCACGATAAAAAATAATTAAGCAATTTTTTCAATAAATGTTGTGAAAAATTCGTGAAAGGTTGCTCCAAGCCTTTATTTTGCTTGCAAAAGAAGTCGGTTTATGTTATACTTAATCTGCATATCTGTATGCAGATACAAGAAAATTACAGAGGTATCATAATGGGAACAGCTTCAAACGAAGAAATTATATACGGTAAAAATGCGGTCACAGAGGCTCTCAAAGCCGAAAAGCCGATAGACACCGTCTTTGTGCTTAAAGGTGCGCAGGGGATGAATCAGATCATCGCACTTGCCAAAAAGCAGGGCATAGTCGTAAAGGACGCAGGCGAGGATAAGCTGAAAGCCTTGTGCGGCGACAAACACGGCGGCGTTGCGGCGGCATTATCGGCAGTTTCATACTGCACGGTCGAGGATATTCTTGCAAATGCCGAAAGCAAGGGCAAACCGCCTTTTATAATTATATGTGACGAGATACAGGATCCGCATAATCTGGGTGCGATAATCCGTACAGCCGAGGCGGCAGGTGCAGACGGAGTAATTATTCCGAAAAGACGCAGTGCTACCGTCAATCCTACCGTTTTCAAAACATCGGCAGGTGCGGCGGCATGGATAAAGATAGCAAGGGTGTCAAATCTTGTTGATACCATAAAAACGCTCAAAAAGCACGGAGTCTGGGTGTACGGTGCGGAGGCGGACGGAACTCCCATAGACAAGGCAGATCTGTCGGGTGCTCTGGCACTGGTCATCGGAAGCGAAGGCTTCGGACTTGGAAAACTCGTAAGAGAAAACTGTGACGTTGTGCTGTCGCTCCCCATGTTCGGCAAGGTAAATTCGCTCAACGCTTCGGTCTGCGCAGGCATACTGATGTACGAGGCGGTCAAATACAGATAAAGGCACGACCGGAAAATAAGAAATGAAAGGACGCTCATGATATGGCTGATTATTCAATAGACGATATTCTGGCAGAGCTTGACGCAAAGAAAAGCGGCGACTCGGACAATACCGTCAGATCATACGGAGATGATACGCCACCACGTCATCACGACATAAGCGCAACCGCAATAATAGAAGGACTTGACGGAAGCGAGGACGGCGTATATCTGCGTGAAAAGGACGGCGACACGGAAAATGTTGACGCAGAATATATAAACGAAGCGCAGGACGGCTCAGAGAAAGTATCAAAAGCAACGTCTTATGAGAGCAGGAAAGATAACGGCAGTACGGACAACTCGGATATAGACAAAATAACCGGCGAACAGAGCGATGTCGATAAAGTGCTTGGCGAAACCGATAATTTTATGATAGCGGACGCAAGCAGTGAGATAGATATTGACGAGCATAAAGCAAAGGCTTTGGCGGAAAACGAAAAAGCCGTGCAGGCAAAGCCGGCAGAAACCGAAAAAGCTCCCGAGCCTGTTCACGAGATCCGCAAGGAGATCGTCAGCGACGAGGAAAAACGCAGAATGATGCTTGAAAAGGAGCGTGAGAACTCCGACCCCGACGATATGCTGGCGCTTGTTAATCCTCTTGAGGTCAAGGAAAAGGTAAACGAGCAGGTAAAGGAAAAGGAGCTTGTTTCCGTTGCGGAGCTGAGCGGTATGTACGCAGGCAACACGCAGGGTATAGCGGGCGACGATCTGAAAGCCATTGCACCGCAAAAAACCTCTCTTGCCGAAAAAATAAGCGATACCGCAGACGTTTCGGAAAAAGCGGTTTCGAATACGAAAAGCGACGACGCTCCCGTAAAGGAATATCACGGAAAGAAATCGACCGATAATCTTATAGAGAAGCTGAACAGGAATCTTGCGCAGCAACGCAAGGAAAATGTCAAGGCATACCGCACGATAACGCTCAACACAATAAACGGCGACAGGGCCACACTTCCGCATCCGCTGAACATAGACTATCAGAAGCAGATAATCGAGGCAACCGGCGCTATTCCGACAGAAAATCCCGCTGTGGAGGAGGAAAAGCAGGCTGAGCTTGCGGCGGCAAAAAAGCACAAGCTGAAGGACTTTGTGCTTGAGGACGAGGTACCCGAAGCCGAAGAACAGGCAGAGCCTGAGGAAGAATTCGAGGACTATGACAGCACAGGTCAGATATGGGCGGATCTCTGTGCAAGCCACAAGGGGCTTAAGATAAGGCTCGGTATGCTTACGGTCATAACGATGATAAGCGTCATTATCGCCGTAATGAACGATTTCAGCCTGTTCGCAAAGCTGGGACTCGGCTCTGCGTTCAATTTCATAAACGGAACGACCGGCGATGTAAACTCGCTGATATACATTTATCTTGTGCTTGGCGTACTCGGCATTGCAATATGCTCGACAGCAATAAGCAACGGCGCTGTAAAACTGGTGACCGGAAAAGCCGACTGCGACTCGGTATGCGCTTTTACATCGGTACTGTCGCTGATCGGCGGAGTTATCTCGCTTGTTGACGTACAGACGTTCAAGCTCGGTCACTCGTTCATATATCTTTCAACCGCACTGGTCGGTCTTATGTTCAACACAATCGGAAAGATATATATGATTTCCCGTGCAAAGCGTAACTTCAAATTCATATCGGGCGACAGCCAGAAATATTATGCGCAGGTAATCGACGGTGAGGAACGTGCCTCCGCACTTACAAGAGCGGCAGGCGAAAAGATTCCTGTGATTGCGGCAATGCGTAAAACCGAATTTCTGACGGACTTTCTGAAATCGAGCTACTGCGACGACGAGGCGGACAGAATGTCGATAAAGCTGATAATAGCCTCGCTTGTTGCGGGACTTGTGGCAGGAATACTGGCGTTCATAAATCCGTTTGGCAGTGAATTTGCCACATCGGGAGCCGAAAATCCGCTTTACTGGGCAATCTCTGCGGCTATTGCCACCATATTGGCAGTAACGCCGTTCTCGCTTTTGTTCGTTGTGAACAGACCTCTTTCCCGTGCCTCAAAAAAGCTCAGCGAATGCAATGCGGCACTGCTGGGATATGATGCGGCAATCGAATTTTCCGATGTAAACACGGTAATGACTGACGCAAAGACGCTGTTCCCCGCAGGAAGCGTACAGATTAAAAAGCTGAAGCGCTGGCAGAAGAAGAACTCAATCATCAAGACCAGCGTTGACGAGGCTATACTTATGGCGGCAAGCCTTGCGATACACACAGACGGTATACTGTCATATCCGTTCTATGATATGACTCTTGGCAACAAGGAGCTTCTCAAGAAGGTCGATAACTGCATTTACGAGGATAACTGCGGCGTTACGGGCTGGATAGGAACAAAGCGTGTTATGCTCGGCGGCAGGGCGCTTATGGAAATGCACAACATAGATCTGCCGAACAAGAAGAATGAACGCAAATACTGTCCGGAAGGTCTTGAGCCTGTATATCTTGCGGTAAGCGGTGATATAGTCGCAATGTTCGTTGTGGGCATGACGGCAAATCCTGAAATACAGTCAACGCTGAAGGCACTTCAGTCAAGAGGCATAACGGTGCTTGTCCATACTACAGATTCTCTTGTAACGGCAGAAAGCCTTGCGGATATATTCGAGCTTGACCCATCGCTCGTAAAGGTGCTTCCTCACGAGGCACACGAGGAATACAGCGAAAGCACGAAGTACACCTCAAGAGGAAACGGCGGACTTTCCTGCTCGGGTACGTTCACCTCGTTTGCAAGAGCAATTATGGCGGCAAAGAATCTTGTCCGTGATTTCTCGCTGTCAAAGGCGATTATGCTCGGTTCGTCCGCACTCGGACTTCTTCTGGTGCTTGTAATGGTACTGCTAAGGGAAATGACCCTGCTTACACCCAGTGTTATCACACTTTATAATACTGTTGCGGTGCTCGCAATGATGGCTGTACAGAATGTACGGAAATATTGAGATCGGATTTGAATTAAAAAGCTGTGACGAAATGTGTGTTTCGCCGCAGCTTTTTTTGTTGCTTTTTTGTTATCGTATAGCACGATTCGATGCCGATATACCTCTTTACCCGACAGCCGAACACGCTTTAGTTACATTTTACAAAAATTTTTCTTCATTTTCGGTACATAAAAACAAAAAAATTTTAAAAAACACTGGAAAAGTAGAATCAAATCTGTTATAATACTTATTGTATGGCTGAGAAGTCTGTAATTCTGCAGGTTTCCGCAGAAAAGGAAAATTCAGACAAACGGCCGGAATAATAATTTAGGAGGAACCCCCCAATGGCACATAAGTATTGCTACCTCTTCTCAGAGGGTAATGCTACAATGAGAGAGCTTCTCGGCGGTAAGGGTGCAAACCTTGCAGAAATGACCAACATCGGTCTTCCCGTACCCCAGGGCTTCACAATTTCAACAGAGGCTTGTACAAAGTACTACGAAGACGGCCGTAAGATCAACGATGAGATCATGGCTGAAATCAACGAATACATCGTAAAGATGGAAGGCATCACAGGCAAGAAGTTCGGTGATAAGGAAAATCCCCTGCTCGTATCTGTACGTTCAGGTGCAAGAGCTTCTATGCCCGGTATGATGGATACTATTCTTAACCTCGGTCTTAACGAGGACGTTGTTGCAGTAATGGCTGAAAAGTCAAACAACGAAAGATGGGCTTGGGACTGCTACAGAAGATTTATCCAGATGTACTCCGACGTAGTTATGGAAGTCGGCAAGAAGTACTTCGAAGAGCTTATCGACAAGATGAAGGCTGAAAAGGGCGTTACACAGGACGTTGAGCTTGATGCTAACGACTTAAAGGAGCTTGCTGGTCAGTTCAAGGCTGAATACAAGGCTAAGATCGGTGAAGATTTCCCCTCTGATCCTAAGGAACAGCTGATGGGCGCTATCAAGGCAGTATTCCGTTCATGGGACAACCCCAGAGCTAACGTATACAGACGTGACAACGATATTCCTTACTCATGGGGTACAGCCGTAAACGTACAGTCTATGGCATTCGGTAACATGGGTGACGACTGCGGTACAGGTGTTGCATTCACTCGTGACCCTGCTACAGGCGCTAAGGGTCTGTTCGGTGAGTTCTTAACAAACGCACAGGGCGAAGACGTTGTTGCAGGTGTTCGTACACCTATGCACATTCAGGAAATGGAACAGAAGTTCCCTGAGGCTTTCAAGGAGTTCACAGAAGTTTGCAAGACTCTTGAAGACCACTACAGAGATATGCAGGATATGGAGTTCACAGTTGAACACGGTAAGCTCTATATGCTCCAGACAAGAAACGGTAAGAGAACAGCTCAGGCTGCTCTGAAGATCGCTTGTGACCTCGTTGACGAAGGCATGAGAACAGAAGAAGAAGCTGTTGCTATGATCGATCCCCGTAACCTTGATACACTTCTTCACCCCCAGTTCGACGCAAAGGCACTCAAGGCCGCTACACCTATCGGTAAGGGTCTCGGCGCTTCTCCCGGAGCTGCTTGCGGTAAGATCGTATTCACAGCTGAAGACGCTGTAGAGTGGGCTGATAGAGGCGAAAAGGTAGTTCTGGTTCGTCTTGAAACATCACCTGAGGATATTACAGGTATGAAGGCTGCTCAGGGTATCCTGACAGTTCGTGGCGGTATGACATCACACGCAGCCGTTGTTGCTCGTGGTATGGGTGAGTGCTGCGTTTCCGGTTGCTCTGCAATCAACATGGATGAAGCTAACAAGAAGTTTGAACTTGGCGGCAAGACATTCGTTGAAGGCGATGTAATCTCTATCGACGGTACAACAGGTAACATCTATGACGGTGCTATCGCTACTGTTGACGCTCAGATCGCAGGCGAATTCGGCAGAATCATGGCTTGGGCTGACAAGTACAGAGTTCTTAAGGTAAGAACAAACGCTGATACTCCCGCTGACGCTAAGAAGGCAAGAGAACTCGGTGCTGAAGGTATCGGTCTTTGCCGTACTGAGCATATGTTCTTCGAAGCTGACAGAATCGCCGCTTTCCGTGAGATGATCTGCTCAGATACAGTTGAAGAAAGAGAAGCTGCACTTGCTAAGATCGAGCCTATGCAGCAGGCTGACTTCGAGGCTCTTTACGAAGCACTTGAAGGTTGCCCCGTAACAATCAGATTCCTTGATCCTCCTCTGCACGAATTCGTTCCTACAGAAGAAGCTGACATCGAGGCTCTCGCTAAGGCTCAGGGCAAGTCTGTTGAAACAATCAAGAACATCATCGCATCTCTCCACGAGTTCAACCCCATGATGGGTCACAGAGGATGCCGTCTTGCAGTAACATATCCTGAAATTGCTAAGATGCAGACTAAGGCTGTTATCAAGGCTGCATTAAACGTTAAGAAGAATCACCCCGACTGGACAATCGTTCCTGAGATCATGATTCCTCTGGTTGGCGATGTTAAGGAGCTCAAGTACGTTAAGAACTTCGTTGTTGAAACAGCTGACGCTGTTATCAAGGAAGCCGGCGCTGACCTCAAGTATGAAGTTGGTACAATGATCGAGATCCCCAGAGCAGCACTTACAGCTGACGAAATCGCTAAGGAAGCTGAGTTCTTCTGCTTCGGTACAAACGACCTTACACAGATGACATACGGCTTCTCTCGTGATGACGCAGGCAAGTTCCTTAACGCTTACTATGACGCTAAGATCTTCGAGAACGATCCCTTCGCTAAGCTCGACCAGACAGGCGTTGGCAAGCTGATGGAAATGGCTATCAAGCTCGGTAAGGCTACACGTCCCGATATGCACATCGGTATCTGCGGCGAACACGGCGGTGATCCCTCATCTGTTGAGTTCTGCCACAAGATCGGTCTGACATACGTTTCATGCTCACCCTTCCGTGTACCGATCGCAAGACTTGCAGCAGCTCAGGCAGCTATCGCTGACAAGAAGTAATTAAGGATTTTTGCTATTGGGCGATACCCAATAGCAAAACCATAATAGAAAAAATGACCTTGCAAGAGCAATCTTGCAGGGTCTTTTTTGTGCCGAAAGACTCACAAATCCGGCATTTTGATAATAGAACATGAATTTTATTGTCATTGATTGCGGCGGTACAGATGATAGCTATTTTCGTATCGTGCCTGATAAAGACCTTTACACAATGCAAATCCAGCAGAGCAAGTAACACTCGACACCCATTTTTTATAATTAAGAGGTTTATCGACAGCCTTTAGCCCCGATTTTTCGGGGCAAATACATAGTTTAAAATATTGTCAAAATAAAATTAACAAAATCTGTTGACAATGTCATCTTGATGTGTTATAATAATTCTCGGAAGGAGTTGATACAAGTGATTACGGAATTTGGTAAAGCATTACGCAAGCTGCGAATTGACCGTGGCGAGACATTAAAAATAATGGCTGATAATCTTGAAATGACATCGTCATATTTATCAGCAATTGAATGTGGCAAACGTAATATCCCAACGGATTTAATCGAAAGATTAACTTCAATCTACAAATTAGACGTTAATGAACAGCAAGAATTATCTGTTGCTTATGATAAAAGTCTTAGCAGCGTAGCGATTGAGTTGTCTGAAAGCAATGATTGCAAGCGTGATTTAGCATTGCAATTTGCGAGAAAATTCGATGATATTGATGATGAACTTGCAAATCAGATAATCAAGTTCTTAAATCGTAACAGGGGGGATAAAAATTAGTACCTATCGTGTAGAAGCAAAATCAAGGAACGACTTACGTTCTCTTGCAAAATTAATTCGAGAAAAACTGAATTTATCAGATGTAATGTACTTCCCAATAGTTAACGTGCTTGAAGTTATACATATATTTGATGATGATGCACATTTTGAAATTGTTGAGGCTGATGAGTTAGAAGAAAACGAGCACGCTGTTACTGACATTATTTCAAAAACAATCAAAATACGTTCAGATGTATATGAGGGTGCGTGTAATGGCGTAGGTCGTGATAGAATGACCATTGCACACGAATTTGCACATTTCATCACCTTATGTGTTTGTGGTTTCAGATTGGCACGTTCTTTCGGTGATGTTGACGTTCCTCCTTACTGTGACCCGGAATGGCAAGCAAAATGCTTAGCCGGTGAACTAATGATAGACTCTGACCTTGTAAAAGGAATGTCACGTTCTGAGGTCAGCGAAAAATGTGGCGTGTCTTATGATGCTGCAAAACTTCAGTTAAGCAAAATATGATTTTTACATACAATAAAGGACGGTGATTCCAATGGATTATTTATAAGGCAAAGAAAAAACGTGCTAATAAGCTGTTGACGCAGCATATCAACACGTTTTGGCTGTGTTATAAACACAACTGTAGCAAGTTTATTATAACACAACCTGCTTTCTTTGTCTACTGGTATTTTACACAAAAACTTTTAAGACGGTGATTTATCACCAGAAAGCAGAGGTAATATGAAAAATATAATTGACGACGGATTTAGCTCCGAACTCGTTGCTGATGCGTTTTTTTCAGGTAATCTGGAAATTCCTTGCATTGAAAAACCGAAAGAACTTATCATTCCAAAATATCTTGTTCCGTTCACCAAAATGAACGCAAGCAGCTATTCTGAAAGTGCAGTGCATTTTTATGAACATGATAAAAGATTTTCCGATGTGCTGGTAAGTACGAAAGATTATCTTTCCGAACTCAAAAAATTTACAGCTGTAATATCGCCCGACTGTTCTCTTTATAGAGATATGCCGCTTTGCTTACAAATCGCAAATACATATATGAACCGTGCCGTTGGTTGTTATTTGCAGTCGCATGGCGTGTATGTAATTCCCAATGTTCGCTGGGGTGATGAACGCAGTTATACTACTGTTGAATTGCCTGAAAAATTTGCATTTTTAGGTGTTCCTAAAAACAGCATTGTATCAATCGGCACATACGGATGTATAAAAAGCAGAGTAAACAAGCAATATTTTGTCGAAGGATTATCAGCTATGCTTGATGAGCTTTCTCCGGAAGTGGTGCTTATTTACGGCGGAATGCCTGAATCTATCTTCGGACAGTTCAAAGAAAGAACCAATTTTGTATATTATCCCGACTGGATTTCTACTAAAAGAAGGAGGTCGGCATAATGGGGACAGGTTATTCAGGTAATTACACAAATACTAAAGGTAGCAATACACCAGTTTCAAAGACTGGTGATGTCAGGTATAGCCATAAAAAGACTGTTGATTATCTGCTTAATCCTAATCATCCCCAAGGTGGTTCGAAGGCTAAGTTTATGAAGGATGTTTTGGGATACACGCAAAAGGATGCAAAGCTTTTTCACAAGAACGTTGTATCTGCTATTCAGGGCAAAACTCCAGATAAAACAACAACCTCACAATACGGCACCAAACACACTTATAATACAGAACTTATAAGTAAAAGTGGTGCAAAAGTTAAGGCAAATGTTGTTGTGGTTATTCAAAGAGATAATGGAAGAACAACATATAAAATTGTTACGGTATATCCGGGAAAGAAGGATTAACTTATGAAAGAATTAGATGTTGTACGCCTTACAAAAGAATTTGAAGGTCTGGCTATCGGAACAAGAGGCACTATTGTGCTTGAATATGACGGGAAATTCTTTGAGGTAGAGTTTTTTGATGATGACGGCAACACTATAGATGTTTTCACAACGCCTGCCGACTGCATTGAACTTGAAAGAGAGTTTTAAAACTGAATATTACATAAGAGCTTCTCACACGAGAGGCTCTAATTTTTATCGATGTTGCAAAAAGCCGATAGGCTGTGAAATAAGTTCACGGTCTATCGGCTTTCATTCTGTCGGCTTATCGCTTGCCAAACTCATCATCTACAGCAGTGAGCGCTGCGGCAATTACCTTATCCATATCGTAATACTTATACTGTCCGAGCCTGCCGCCGAAGATTACATCGGGACGGGTAGCGGCGAGGGCCTTGTACTTTTCGTAAAGAGCATTGTTTGCTTCGTCGTTTATCGGATAGTAAGGCTCAATGCCCGGCTGCCATTCGGCTGAATATTCACGGCTGATAACCGTCTTTTCCTGCTTGCCGAATTCAAAGTGCTTATGCTCGATAATTCTTGTGTAAGGCACTTCTCTGTCGGTATAGTTTACTACCGCATCACCCTGATAGTTATCGGTGTCAAGTATCTCATTTTCAAACCGTACCGAGCGGTAACCGAGTGCGCCGTATCTGTAACCGAAAAATTCGTCTATCTGTCCTGTGAAAACGGTCTTTTCGGCTATGTCGGGGTTTTCCTTGATAAATTCGAAATAGTCGGTATCTGTCTTAACGTCTGAGCCTGCGAGCATTTTTTCTATTATCTGAGTATATCCGCCTATCGCTATGCCCTGATAACGGTCATTGAAATAGTTGTTGTCATAGGTGAATCTGAGCGGCAGACGCTTTATTATGAACGCAGGAAGCTCGGTGCAGGGTCTGCCCCACTGCTTTTGCGTGTAGCCCTTTATCAGCTTTTCGTAAACGTCCGTTCCGACCAGCTTCAGTGCTTGTTCTTCGAGGTTCTGCGGCTCGCCTATGTTAAGATTTGCTATCTGACCGGCAATTATCGCCTTTGCTTCGGCGGGCGTCTTTATTCCCCACATTTTGCTGAAGGTGTTCATATTGAACGGCAGATTGTAAAGCTCGTCCTTGTAGGACGCTATCGGGGAATTGATGAAGTTGTTGAAATCGGCAAAGCGGTTCACATATTCCCATATTGTTTTGTCTGACGTGTGGAATATATGTGCGCCGTATTTGTGGACGTTTATCCCCTCGATATTCTCAGTGTAAATGTTGCCTGCAATGTGATTTCGCTTGTCGATAACAAGGCACTTCTTGCCACGCTGTGTTGCTTCATAGGCAAAAACCGAGCCGAAAAGCCCTGCTCCGACTATCAGGTAATCAAACTTTGACATAGCTCCTCCTTTTTGTAGCGTAAAATCAGAATTACTTTATCCTGTCCATAATCATCCCTACCACCTGCTCTGCCGTGGTGTTAAGGCAATCTATCGTTATATCTGCGTAGCGGTTGTAGTACACCTCACGCTCGGCAATTATTTCCGCTACCGTTTCACCCGGACGGCAGGCTATACCTCTCGTCTTTATATTTGTAAGACGGCGGATAAGCTCCTGCTCGTCAACTCTGAGATATACGCAAATGCCGTTTTCTTTGAGATGTGCCATACCTGCGGTCGAAAATACCGCAGAGCCGCCTGTTGCGATTATCGCTTTTTTATCGTTTATTGACAGCAGTGCCTGTTCTTCCGCCTGCTTGAAGCCGTCAAGTCCACGCTCGTCGATTATGTTCTGGAGCTTTGTTCCCTGTTGTTTTTGAATAACAAGGTCAGCATCCACAAAATCATATCCCATAGACTTTGCAAGCAGTACGCCGACAGTGCTTTTGCCTGCGCCGGGCATTCCGATAAGAATTATGTTTTTCATTTTTGTGTCCTTCTCTTTTGTTCTTTGTATCAGCCGTTATCGGCTGTCATTACTTTCTCATAGTAGTACCAGTTATCGCCGAGCGATGAAGTTTCGTTGTCGGATATATCCTTTGCAGAATAGATAAGCTGTTTTGTGTTGCCGGTGTTGAAGCTGAAATGTACTGCATTATCCTGCTTTTCTACGCCGTAACAGTAAGTATGGCACAACACATCAAGCTCCTCCGTCAGCTTATCATAAAGCGGCTCGCCGTTTTCATCAGCGTTTATGACCGACTTTTCAAAAAGTCCGCCGTGAGCGGCTGTAATCTTGTAGTCGGCAATATCGTTGCCTGCGCTTACAACGCTGTCAAGTATCGCTGAATATTTCGACTTTACCTGAAGTATCTCACGCTTTTCGCACTCGGTGATACCTGCTCTCAGACAAATATCCCTCAAAAAGAATGAGCCTATCAGCAGTGCAAACACACCGACAATTACAACGGCTGTTATAACTTTACGCTTTACACTTTTTCTTTCAGCCATTATTATCACCTTCTTCGGTCACATTCTCTTTATCGCTGTCTTTATCAACCGACTGCATTGCCGCAAGTGTATCCGCAAGCAGTGCAAGCGGTCCGCCGTGTTTATCCGTGCCGTTTACACGGAAGTTAGGCTTATCGGTGGCAATGTTCAGCATCATATCCTTGCCGAATTTTCCTCCGACCGCCGAAACACGTTCCATCGTTTTCTTATCGGTCTTTTCGGGATAGAATATCATAACGTCGCCGCTCTGGATTATTTCGGTCAGGTGCATCTTCTGAGCAATCCTTCTCAGCTTTGCAACCTCAATAAGTCCCTCGACCGCTCTCGGCACATCGCCGTAACGGTCAATAAGTTCATCGGTTACATCATAAGCGTCCTCGTCATTTTCTATCATCGCTATCTTTCTGTAGCAGTCAACACGCTGTGCCTGATTAGAGATATACTTTTCGGGGATAAACGCATCAATTCTTATATCAATAAGGCACTCCGGAGTAATTTCGGGGGCTTTGCCCTGCTGTTCGAGAATAGCCTCATTGAGCAGTTTTATATACATATCATAGCCGACAGACGCAAGATGTCCCGACTGGCTCTGACCGAGAACCGAGCCTGCGCCTCTTATTTCAAGGTCTTTCATAGCTATCCTGAATCCCGAACCGAAGCGTGTAAACTCTCTTATTGCGTCAAGTCGCTTGGTGGCGATCTCGCTGAGCACCTTGCCCCGTCTGAAAGTGAAATATGCGTATGCACGGCGGTTTGTACGTCCGACACGGCCTCTGAGCTGGTGGAGCTGGGCAAGTCCCATACAATCCGCATTCTCAATGATAAGCGTGTTGCAGTTGGGTACATCTACACCGGTTTCGATAAGCGTTGTGCAGACAAGCACATCTATCTCGCCCTCGATAAGCCTTCTCCATACATCGAGAAGCTCTTCCTCGCTCATTCTTCCGTGTGCAATTCCGATATTCGCTTCGGGTACCATAGAATGAATATCTGCGGCGCAGGAATATATGCTTTCAATGCGGTTGTGGACATAGTAAACCTGTCCGTTGCGGCGAAGCTCCTTATTTATCGCCTGCGCTATAACTCCTCTGTCATGCTCGACAACGTATGTGGTTATCGGGTGACGGTCGCCGGGCGGCGTTTCAATGACGCTCATATCTCTTATTCCCGACATCGCCATATTTAGCGTTCTGGGAATGGGGGTCGCAGATAACGTCAGAACATCTACGTTTGTGAACGCTTCTTTCAGCTTTTCCTTATCGTTTACGCCGAAACGCTGTTCTTCGTCTATAATAACAAGTCCTAAATCCTTGAACTTAACATCGTCCTGCACAAGCCTGTGTGTGCCTACTACAAGGTCAAGCTCGCCTTCTTCCAGCTTCTTCAGAATTATCTTCTGTTCCTTTGCTGTGCGGAAACGTGACAACAGCTCAACTCTTATATCAAAGCCCTCCATACGTTTTAAAACCGTCTGGTAGTGCTGCCACGCAAGAACGGTAGTCGGCACAAGTATAGCGCACTGCTTACCGTCACCTATACACTTGAATGCGGCACGGAGTGCAACCTCCGTCTTTCCGAAGCCTACATCTCCGCAGAGAAGACGCTCCATAGGGGCGGTACGCATCATATCGTGCTTTATTTCCTCTATACAGCGGAGCTGATCGTCCGTTTCAACATAGCTGAAATGATCCTCGAATATATGCTGCTGCTCGGTATCGGGGGAGAATGCAAAGCCCTTCGCTTTCATACGGCGAGAATACAGCTCGATAAGTTCCTTCGCCATCTCCTGCGTTGCCGCTTTTGCCTTTGTCTTTGCCTTTTTCCAGGTATCTGTGCCAAGCTTGTTCAGCCTTACCGTATCCGCATCTCCGCTTCCGATATAACGTGAAATGAGGTCAAGCTGGGTAACGGGAACATAAAGCACATCCGTACCTGCGTATTTTATCTTTATATAATCCTTTGAAACCTTGTCTGCTGTGAGCTTCTGAACGCCCTCGAATACGCCTATACCGTATGAGCCGTGTACCACAAGATCGCCCTGAGAAATATCGCTGAGCGAACGTATCTGTGCGCCCTTTTTGAATTTCTTCTTAGGTGCGGAGGTTTTTGACGATGAAGCGCTTGTACGGGTGAGTACGGCTATTTTTTCTTCCGGATATTCAAAGCCTGCCGATAATATCCCCTCGACTACCGTAATTCTGCCGAGGTAGAATTTCTTCGGGTTTTTGGCATAATCAGCCTTGTAGCCTTTATCGTGCAGATCCTCCGCAAGTATCTTTGCCGCTTTGTCCGTGCCGCCGAAAATCACGCAGGAATAGCCGTTCCTGCTGTAATTGTCAAGCTCCTCGAAAAGCATTTTATACTCTCCGCTCCATGCGGAAAGCTGTATCGAATCCACCTTCAGAATATCGCTGAGGTTGATTCCTCCGCCTCTTATGAACGTATCCATATAAAGCCGCACTTTATTCTTTACCGTGTCCTGATATTCCGCTTTGCTCATCAGGTACCTGTCAAGTCCCTTGCACAGAACTCCGTCCTCGGTAAGCAGCTTCAGGTCTTCAAGGTGAGCCGAGATAGCTCCCTTTGCCGCTTCTGACGCAGTAAAGGATTCGCTGACTATAAGAGTGGACGCATAATCAAAAATACTGCCAGGCTCTTTATAGCAAAGCGGAAAATAACGGTTAAGACAGCACACGGAAATACCGTCACGCAGTCTTGCTATATCACGTCTTATACGCTTTTCCGCTTCATCGTTCTTCTTTTTGTTCTTTTCGGTCTTTTCAAGAAGCGCCTGCAGTGTCCCTGAAAGAACACCCTCCTCGAAAATCGTTTCTCCGCAGGGTGTTATGCTGACACTCTTTACTGTATCAATTCTTCTTTGTGTATCAAGGTCGAATGATGCCACCGTGTCGATTTCATCGCCCCACAGCTCTATCCTGACGGGATAATCACTGCTGACAGGGTAAATGTCGGCAAGCGAGCCTCTGAACGAGAACTGTCCCTTGCCCTCTATCATATCACAACGTGTATAGCCTGCGCTGACAAGCATCGTTGCAAGCTCGTCAAGCTTTATCTCATCGCCTGCTTTAAGCGTAACAGTGTGCTTTTCCAGTACGTCTTTCGGAACGGTAAGCTGTACCGCCGCTTCAGACGAGGATATTATCAGCCTTGCCTTGCCCGAAAGCGCCGCAGACAGCGTTTCGATACGCTTGTACTCGTACTCCTGCGACTGTGCCTCAGTATCGGCAAGGGTCAGATCCGACGCAGGAAACTGATATGCGGCAGTATCACCGCACATTGTGTTTATATCCTCTGTGAGCTTTGCCGCAGACGCTTCGCTCTCGGTTATGACAAGTATCGGAGAGGGAAGCTTTTCGTAGCATAAGGACGCTAAGAAGTGTGCCTTGTGTATATGCGAAAGCCCCGTGACCAGTAAGGGCACGGGTTCATCGCTTAAAATATGTGCGACTGACTTTTTGTACTCGGTCAGCGTGTCAGCCATATTTTTAAGAAGTTCCATATTGTCTGTCTTTCTTATGAATTGTACTTATTCATTGCGGCCTCAATCTTGCCCGCAATTATCAGCTTTGCCGCCTCTGCGGCATTATCGAGCGATTTTTCGAGATTTTCGCCGTCTTCCTTCTTAAAGCCTGATAATACCCAGTCGGCAAGCGGAAAATCAGGATGCGGCTTTGCGCCTACGCCTATCTTTATACGGGGGAAAGCGTCGCTGTTTGTATGCAGAATTATGCTCTTTATACCGTTATGACCGCCGTCACTGCCTTTTCTGCGTATCCTTGTTCTGCCGACATCAAGCGAAATATCATCGTACATCACAAGTATATTCTGAGGGGGTATCTTATAGAAGTTCATAGCCTCGCCTACCGCCTCGCCGCTGTTGTTCATAAAGGTTGACGGTTTCATTATAATGCAGTGCCTGCCCTCTATCGCACAGTCGGCTATAAGGGATTTGAACTTCAGCTTTTTTATCTGTACGCCGAGTTTTTCCGCAAGGGTATCCGCCGCCATAAAGCCTGCGTTGTGCCTTGTGTTCTCATACTGAGTGCCGGGATTGCCAAGCCCCACTATGAGATATTCGACAGCGCCCTGCGGTGCAGGCTCTCTGCCTGCGGCTATCTTATCAAATATATCGGATAATGACATTTTTATTTGTCCTTTGCATTTGCTGTTACCGACGGCTTTCTGAGATAAGCTGTTGCGAGCTTATTCATAAGACGTGCGGATTTTTTATTTGCGGGCTTTTTCATTCTCCACGTCCAGTTTCCTCCGACAGTCGAGGGAACGTTCATACGTCCTCTGCCGTCTATGCCGAGAATGTCCTGCATCGGAATTATCGCAAGTGCGGCAGGGCTTGCATAAACGCTTCTTATGAAGCTGACGTTCTTATGCTCCAGGAAGTTTGCGTTTATGTAGCTCTTTGCCATCTTTGCGGCTTTCGCATCTGCTGATTTAAACCAGCCCATTATAGTATCGTTATCGTGTGTGCCTGTATACGCTACACAGTAATTTACATAGTTATGGCACAGGTGAATACTGTCCTTGCCTTCGCTGTTGAAGCCGAACTGTAAAACTCTCATACCGGGGAAGCCTGTATCGCTGAGAAGCTTTTTTACGCTGTCGAATATATCGCCCAGATCCTCCGCTATGATATTGACATCCCCCAGCTTTTCCCTGACCGTGTCGAACAGCTTCATACCGGGGCCTTTTTTCCACTCGCCGTATTCGGCTGTTGTTGCATCGGCAGGGATAGCATAATAGGTGTCAAACGCACGGAAGTGGTCTATTCTCACCATATCATACAGCTTCATTGCGTGGTCTATTCTTGACAGCCACCAGTTATAGCCGTCACGCTCCATAGCGTCCCAGTCATACAGCGGATTTCCCCACAGCTGTCCTGTGGGTGAGAAATAATCGGGCGGTACTCCTGCAACAAGAGTAGGTCTTAGCGAAATATCTATCGTGAACAATTTCGGGTTTACCCACACATCCGCACTGTCCATTGCGGCATATATCGGAATATCGCCTATTATGGATATGCCGTTCTTGTTGGCATATGCTTTCAGCTTGTTCCACTGGGTAAAGAACATATACTGTACAAAACGGTGAAATTTGATGTCCTCTATATGCTCTTCCTTGAATGCGGCAAGCACTTCGGGCTTTCTGAAGCGTAGCTCCTTGTCCCATGTCATCCACGAACGCAGTTCGTTATGATGTTTTATCGCCATAAAAAGCGCATAGTCCTCAAGCCACCAGCTCTGCTCCTGAATAAAGGCAAGATAGGAAACGTCCTCCTTGAACGAGAAAAACGCCTTGCGGAGAAGCTCTTTTTTCTGTGCGATTACTTTTTCATAATCTACTGTGGACGGGTCCTCGCCGTATTCTCTGCCCTTTATGTCATCGGGTGCAAGAAGCCCCAGCTCTACAAGCTCCCACAGGTCTATAAGCAGTGGGTTTCCTGCGAATGCCGACGGTGACTGATAGGGTGAGTCGGCATAGCCTGTCGGGTGTATCGGGAGTACCTGCCAGTATTTCTGCCCTGCCGCTTTCAGCCAGTTCACAAACTCAAAGGCAGGTTTTCCGAGTGTTCCTATGCCCTCGTTTGCAGGGAGGCTTGTTATATGAAGTAATACTCCGCTGCTGCGTTTAAGTTCCATAATATCGCCTTTCGGTTCTTGTTCTTACTTTTCGTCATTCATACTCGTTCTGAACGGGGCAACGGGGATACCGTTCTTGCCGTACAGCGTTACATCGCCGTAATTTGTCCAGAGGTAACGTACATACGCAGGCTTCTTTACTTCATCTGCGTAGACGCTTATCGTTCCGTCCTCGTCTATAACTGCGCAGGCGGGCTTGTATTCCTTATCTGTGCCTGCAACCTCAAAGCCGGTTATGCCGTTGTCGCCCTTTATATCAAAGCCGCTCTCTGCGTGGTCAAAGCTGATAACAGCTCTGTCGCCTGTTACGATCATATTCTTGTAAATAGGGCCGAATGCCTCCGTTTCATTATCGCCGTAAACGTGGTGCATAGCCTGCAGGTAAAGTCTGTGACCTACCGGTACCTTGTTCTTGGGGTGTATCTCGTTGAACTCGCCGCAATCGAGAATAACCGCAATACCCGTATTCTTTACCGTCTTGAAGGTACGCATCTGCGCCTCTCTTATAAGGCACCAGTGCTTCCAGTCGGGGTCGACTTTATAGCGGTGCATCGGGAGCTGTACAAACATAAACGGAAGCTCGTCATCGCCCCAATCGTCTCTCCAGAGCTGAATAAGCGCCTTGAACAGCTTGAAATAAGTTTTCGGTCTGTTGTCGTCCGTTTCGCCCTGATAATAGATAACGCCCTTGATAGTATACGGGCATACACGCTTTACCATACTGTCATAAAGCGCTGTTGCGTGGAAGGGATTTAAGGGCGTCATAGGGCCGGGATACTTGCTTACACCGCAGTAAGCCTGACACTCGTCCCACGTTCCGTCGGGATGTGCGCTGTAGAACTCTACCGACTTCTTCTGCCACTCTTCCTCATATTTCACATAGTCAAGATATTCCTTGTCCATTTCCTCTCTTGACCTGCCTGCTACCGCATTGTCGAAATCGTCAAGGTATGCCTTGAGGTCTGTATCCTTTTCGAGAGATTCACGGCTCATCCAGTAGCTTGCGCTTGTACCGCCCCAGTTACAGCCGATTATTCCGACAGTAACGCCAAGCCTTGCGGCAAGCTCCTTTGCGTAGAAATACGCAACTGCGCTCCACGCTCTTGCGCTTTCGCTGTCAAAACAGCTCCAGCCTGTATTTTCTTCGTCACGGAAGAACTTTTCATCCATATTGCAGTTTTTCTGCGTGTAGTAATAGCGGACGTTTTCGGTCTTATCGTTAGCAAGAAAATCCTTGCCGCCCATGCAGTTCTGAAGCTCAAGCTCCATATTGCTCTGACCGCCTGCGAGCCATACCTCGCCTATCATAACGTTACCGAATACGATAGTTTCTTCGCCGTTGCTTATCTTCATCTCATAAGGGCCGCCTGCTTTCATCGCAGGAAGTGTAACACACCACTTTTCATCGACTACCTCTGTTACCGCTTTGTTTGTGCATATCGAAACTATTACGCTTTCGCCGTTTTTGCCCGTGCCGAATACTCTTACGTTCTTCTCTCTCTGAAGCACCATATTGCTACTGAATACCGCAGCCGCTTTGAACTTAGCCATTGTTTATGTTTTTCCTTTCCGTTTTGACTTTTATACGATTTCTGCCGGTTTTAACGGCAGGAATTTTTCTGTCGCTTTTTTCCTGCAGTGCAGGATATTTTTCCTTTAATAGCGATGAATAAAGCTCCTCGTCCTTTTCTTCGGACAGCGTGTATTTCTTTACCCATCTGTATTCGCCGTCTGCTTTCTTCTCAAACCTTACCGTGACCTTTACGGAGTGCTTGTTGCAATGCACTACAGCCATATAATTCATCGGGCTGAGCCATATAAGCCTGCTTTTCAGCGTTGCGGGTTTACCGCAGACAGGACAGATATAGCGGTTAAGCTCGGATAATCTCGGCACTGCGTTCATACGGGCAGTCTTTACCGTACCCTCCGAGGTCTGTCTGAGGCTCAGGAAGGGATTGCTGTGAACATAATCTATCTTTTTCTGCAGCTCTATTTCGCTCGGTATGTCGTTTATCTTAGTAAGAACCAGTGCGGTATAGTACGCATCGTTTATTGCGCTGTGGTAGTCAAGCTCCTGCTGTACACCGGTTATCTCTACGGCAGATTGAAGTGTTATCTGCGCTCTGTCTATCCCGTACTGCCTTGTCATCAAAGGCTGAAGGTTGAACCATTCGGGAAGCCAGCCGGTGTCCCTTTCATAGAACTCGCACTGCTTTACAAGCGTAGGTATGTCATCGGGTCCCCACGTTACTATAATAACGTCTTTTCCAAATTGTTCGAGCCATTTTCTGAAGCTCTTAAGCACCACTGTAAGATCGTGGGCGTTCTTAAGGTCATTTTTTGTAATACCCGTCAGCTTCTTTATCCTGCCTTTAAGCTCGGTATAATATCTCGGTCTTACATATTCCGAAAAGAAATCCTCGCTTACGATACCGTCCGTCACGGCAACTGCGCCTATCTGTATGATTTCCACCTGTAGAACTCTTGTGCCTGCTATACGCATTTTTTCTCTGCATACGGGCTGGCTCCATTCCAGGTCAAGTACGATATATGTCACCTGTGTGCCTCACCTCCTGTATAAACACTCATAGCCCCGCAAAAGCAATGCGGGGCATTATGGTTATATCGCTACTTCGATTTTTTCGTCGAAATCGTGATATTTATAGTCTTTCAGCGTAAAGCTGTTTTTAGTGAATTTATAGAAATCGGTTATATCCTCTACAACCATTTCGGGTGCGGGATAAGGCTCTTTTTCTATAATGCGTTTTACTGCGTCGATATGTCTGTCATAGATATGTGCGTCCGCTATGACGTGTACAAGCTCGCCTGCCTTAAGTCCCGACGCTTTTGCGAACATTATCAGAAGTGCGGCATACTGGCACACGTTCCAGTTGTTCGCAGTGAGCATATCCTGTGAACGCTGATTGAGAATAGCGTTCAGCGTATCTCCGGTCACGTTGAAGGTCATACTGTAGGCGCACGGCGCAAGTCCCATCTCGTGCAGATCCTTATGATTGTACATATTGGTCATTATACGGCGGCTCGCAGGGTTGTGCGAAAGGTCGTACAGCACTCTGTCCACCTGGTCGAACTCGCCCTCGGGATAGATGCTTTTCTGTCCGAGCTGCCAGCCGTAAGCCTTGCCTATCGTGCCGTTTTCATCAGCCCACGAATCCCATATATGAGTGGAAAGATCCGCAACTCTATTACTTTTTTTCTGATATATCCACAATATTTCCTCTATTGCGGAACGGTAGTAGATACGGCGGAGCGTCATTACAGGAAATTCCTCCTGCAGATTATAACGGTTTACCACGCAGAACTTTTTTACGGTATGTGCGGGTGTGCCGTCTTCCCAACGGGGTCTGACCTCGCTGTTTGTATCCCATGAGCCGTGTTCGATTATGTCACGGCAGTTTTCTATAAAATATTTATCGGCTAAACTCATTATAATCCCTTAAATTAATAATTTAAATCAGCTTTAGAACCGCTGAAAATCAAAAACTGTTTAAATTTTTGATAACAGCTTTGTTGTCGAGAAATCTATCTGGTCAATCGTGCGGCTCTCGAACATATTGAGGCTGTCGATACCGCTCATATTGTAGATAGAAACACCTGCGCTTGAAGCGTATGTCTTTACGTTTTTAAGCAGTGTCTGCGCTTCCTCGGGATAATCGTACTTCTTCTCGTCATTTACAAGAGCCTCGTCATAGCTTGTTATCTGAGCATCGTAAATTCCGTCAAAGCCGTAGATGTATATTTCCGAGAAGCCCTCATACAAAGCAAGCTGTAAAGCAATATACAGATCATCGACACGTCTTAAAGCCTCGCTGTGCTGTGTAGAGCCGAATGAGGGCAGCTGAGGGATAAAGCCGTTGCCCATTATATTGAAGTAGGTGGGCTTCTTTTCAAACTTATCCTCAAATACGGTCACATTGCTTGCAACAAAGCAGTCCATAGCTTCGATATACTTGCCGTTTCCGAGATAATGCTCGGCATTTGACAGTATGTACTGTGTGGGGCGTAGGGGTGTCTTGCTGAAGAACTTGCATATACCGTTGTAGCTTATGCACTTTTCATTGAACAGCAGGTTCAGCTCATCAAGCTTTACACCTTCCTTATAGCCGATAATAAAGCAACGCTGACCGTGGAACTTATCCTTGCATTCGGCGAGCTGCGGCTCGGTGCGGCGGACATCCTTTTCAAGCTTGTTCTGTGTTGATTTGTCGGAGATGTTGAACTGTGAACGTTTCATCTTCATATATGTGCCGAGAAAGCTAACAGGCTGATTTACAAGGCAGTAGTCACGCTCTGTAAAGCCGTACTGCTGTAAACGCTTTTCGATAGACTGTGCGCTTCCGACACGTCCTGTCATACCCTTGAGATATACCTCAAGCTCATCGTATGACGATGAAACAAGAACGTAATATGCCTTTGACATACCCTTAAGCTCGGTGATACTTCTGATAGAATTATCGCCCTTTACAAGCGTGCGCTCATCGTTTGTAGCCTCAAACGCAAGCTCGGGAACACGGACGCCTTTTTTTCTGAGCTGACCGAGAACCTTTTTCAGTATCTCGCCGTTAACGCCCCGTCCGTCACCCAGTATTACCAGCTTACGCTGACCGATAATCTCGATATTCTTGATTATCTGCTTTTTGTAGTTTCCCGCCTTGAAAAACTTTGTCAGCTTTGCATTGGTAAGAGAATCGTACGTCATCATAATTGTTCACTTCTCCTTTTCAAATATATATTTCTCTGAATTTCCGCCCGTTAAACCGCTCAGCGATTAGCATTAGCTGAAAATGAATCTATTAATCTTCGCTGAGTATGAACATATCATAAATAACCTTGATAGCCTTCTCGAAGTCAGCCTCGTGGATACCTACTATGATATTAAGCTCACTTGAACCCTGGTCGATCATCTTTATGTTGATGTCTGCGTGTGATAAAGCCGCAAATATTCTTGTAGCAGTACCCTTCTTGGACTTCATGCCACGTCCTACTATAGCGATAAGTGCAAGATCGTTCTCTATCTCAATATGGTTGGGGTCTGTTACCTCGCATATCTTTTCAACAATGTCGGGGGTCTTGTCAACGTCCTTGCCGTCAACGATAATGCTCATTGTGTCGATGCCTGTGGGGATATGCTCAAAACACATACCGTTAGCCTCAAGCACTGTAAGTATTCTGCGTAAGAAGCCTATCTCGCTGTTCATCTCATCCTTTTCGATTGAGATAACGCTGAAGTGCTTTTTACCTGCAATACCCGTGATTATGTGCTGAGGAGGCTCGTTGTCCTCTGCAACTATCATTGTACCCTTTGCTGAGGGGTCGTTGGTGTTGCGGATATTTATCGGAATCTTTGCGCTTCTTACAGGGAAGATTGCGGCCTCGTGAAGTACCGACGCACCCATATAAGACAGCTCACGCAGTTCTTTATATGTGATAGACTCGATAACCTTAGGCTCGTCAACTATTCTGGGGTCTGCGATAAGGAAGCCGTTTACATCTGTCCAGTTCTCATAAAGCTCGGCATTGATAGCCTTTGCAACGATAGAGCCGGTAACATCAGAACCGCCTCTTGAGAATGTGCGTACCGTGCCGTCGGGATTAGCACCGTAGAATCCGGGGATAACAGCGTGTGAAAGACCGTGCAGTACAGACGCAAGGCAGGTATCTGTAAGCGTATCGTCAAACTTTCCGTCGGGACGGAAGAATACTACCTTTGCGGCATCTACGAATTCATATCCCAGATAATTTGCAAGAATGATACCGTTCAGGTATTCGCCACGGCTTGCGGCATAATCCTTACCGGCTTTCTTGCGGAAATTGTCTATAATTACCTCATACTCGTCATCAAGTGAAAGAGTAAGTCCTAAATCGCTTATAATTCCGTTGAAACGCTCTGCGATAGGCGCAAACTGATTGTATGCGTTCTTGCCCTCGTTTGCGACTGCGTCATAGCACGCATAGAGCATATCCGTTACTTTTATATCGTCCTTGAAACGCTTGCCGGGCGCACTGGGAACTACATATCTGCGTTCCTTATCGCTTCTGATTATATCAGCTACCTTGCGGAACTGATTTGCATCGGCGAGCGAGCTGCCGCCGAACTTGACTACCTTACTCATTTTTTAATTTCCTTTCTTGTATACCGTTTACGTCCCTTTTTATGTTGATTTTTACGGATTTTATAGTATGGGACTATATTCTATAATATTTTACCACAGCGAAAAGGAAAAATCAATATGTGAAGGTGAATTTTAAAGGGTTTGAGGTAAAAAAAGGCACGTTCTGCAAAATGAGCGGAATGTGCCTCTTTTATATTTACTTTTATCCCATAGCAAGCGCCGGAGTTTCACTCTTTCTCAGCCTTGCAGTCTGCTTTTGTGCCATAACAAGCTCGTAATATACGCCCTTGCTTTGTAAAAGCTCGGTATGTGTTCCGATTTCGGCAACTCTGCCCTTTTTCAGCACTATAAGCCTGTCGGCATTTGCAAGCGTTGACAGCCTGTGAGCTATCGCTATTGTCGTTCTGCCCTTTATCAGCCTGTCGAGAGCGTCCTGTATCTGCTTTTCGGTCTGTGTGTCAAGCGATGCGGTAGCTTCGTCAAGTATAAGTATCTTCGGGTCGTGCAGTATCGCTCTTGCAATCGCTATTCGCTGACGTTCGCCGCCCGACAGATTGTAGCCTCGCTCTCCCACAACGGTATTATAGCCGTCAGGCATACGGGTGATGAAATCGTGGCAGTTTGCCGTCTTTGCGGCATTGACTATTTCCTCAAAGCTCGCATCGGGCTTTGCATAGCGGATATTGTCAAGCACCGTACCGCTGAAAAGATACGTTTCCTGCAATACAACTCCCACCTGCGAACGCAATGAATTCTGCGATATGTCACGCACGTCCGTGCCGTCTATCAGCACCTGACCCGATGTTGCGTCATAAAGGCGCATAACAAGGTTTATAAGCGTGGATTTGCCGACACCGGAATGTCCGACTATGCCTATCATCTCGCCTTGCTTTATGCTGAACGAAACGTCTTTAAGCACCGGATTATACGCCTTGTAGCCGAAATATACGTTTTTAAACTCGATATCGCCCTTTATATCAAGGCTGACAGCGTTCTCGGTGTCACTTATATCATTATCCTCTTCAAGTATCTCGAATACCTTTCCTGCGCTTACTCTTGCCTGTGCAAGCACTCTGGGCAGGCTTGTAAGCCACTGGATAGGACCGTAGAGCATAGCGACATAGGTTGTGAACTGTATCAGCTCACCGAGCTGCATCTCTCTGCCGAGTATCATACTGCCTCCGAAGAACAGCGCACAGAACTCGCCTATGCTGAATATATAACGGATAGGCGGCTGTACCATATACCAGAGTATATCGGCTTTCTTCACAGAGTCAGCCCATTTCGCAGAGGCATTTCTGTACGCTTCTATCTCTCTGTCCTCGTTGCCGTAGTTCTTTACTACCCTTATTCCGTGCAGAACATCGTGCAGAAGCTCGCTTGCACGGCACTGGAAGCGCCACACTCTGCCGTATCTTACGCTTATCGCATTGAACGACTTTACCGAAAGGAAAGCCGCAAGCGGTAAAGGAACGGTAATCACTATCGCCAGCTTCCAGTTTGTGATGAACATAATTATCAGAAGCGCAACAAGTGCGGTCGTCTGAAAAATCATGTCCTTGCCCTGCCTTGTCATAAAGTCCTGCAATGTTGCCGCATCGCCCGATACACGATTGATAAGCTCTCCGGGAGTTCGTTTTGCAACATTGCTCATGGATAGCTGCTGGGTCTTGTTGAAAATATCACGGCGCAGATCCCTGCCGTATGCCGTTGATATTTTATAGTTGCACACCTCCTGCAGCAGCCTGAATCCCATAGATGACAGGTTAAGTACAAGAATGCACAGCGTTATCTTCCAGAAAAGCCCCCAGTCGCTGTTATTCGGCACTATAAGGTCGTCTACCAGTATGCGCTGGAACAGCGGATTGATAACGTCAAAAGCATACAGCACGAATGTTGCGAAAAGCGACAAGCCAAACTGCACCTTGTACGGCGCAAGCCTTTTTACGAGCTTTAAAAACACGCCCTTTTTCGCATCGCAGAACATACATTTACTGCTGCCTCTTAGCGCCGCTCCGCACTTCTGACAGCTTGGCTCGTCTGCGTCCGTATGTTCGGTAAATTCGCCCGTAGCGATGTAATGCTCATATATCTTTGCAAGCTCCGCATAGCGCATATAATACTTCTGCGAGAACTGACAGACGCATATGTCCCTGCCGTGCATATCCCTTACGCACAGCATCGAACAGCCGATAAGCTGTTCTACCGTTATCTTGCTTATATCCGATACGGTAAACTCCCGTACCGCTTTATCGTCATAATATACCGTGAGCTTGTCCTTTGTGGCAGTAAGATGCCCGTTTGCGTTTTTAGCCTTTTTGTCTATATCAAACGGCAGTGAAAAGCTCACGCTGTCAATATCCACGCCTTTCGGTACTGACAGTTTCAAATTCATTTATACCCGCTCCTTTCTGCAAAGGCAATAAATGCGGTATCAGATGAACAGCTGGAGCTTTTTGAGGCTTGCCTTGTCCAGCCTGTCAACATCGGGTACGCTGTAGCGGTTTCCGTCTGCGTCCGTCACGGCAAGCATCTTTCCGTGGATCACTCTGAAATTATGCCACCAGTCATACACGGCTATTTTCTTTTCACCTGCCGTAGTATCGGCTTCAAGGAAAAGATACCCCATCTGATTATCCGTTATCCTGTGAATCTTCTTTATCTCGGGAATGTAGTATTTGAGCTTGAGGTAATCATCGGCTGTCTTTTTGGTATCAGCCGCCAGATCTTCAAGGTCCTTTATAACGCCTATCTCTTTCCACTCGTCTTCCTCATTCTTATAGCTTACGCTTATATACCTGTTTTCGTCGTTGAACGGTACGAGCCTTGTAAGGTCAACCTTTTCATAATCCCTGCCGTCATACGAAAACTCAAGATAACCGCTTTCGGTTTCGGTAAGCCCGATTTTATCGGGTGAAAGAATGTTAAGCGTATCTACATCATAAATTGCAGTTGTATTCTGTTTCATAAGCGCTCCTTTCTGCATCAGTCAAGTCCGACAGATCTCAGCGACTCGCTTTGCAGCTTATACAGCTCGAAGTATTTTCCGTTTGTGCGTATCAGCTCATCGTGAGTTCCGCTCTCCTTTACCTCGCCGTGTTCGATAACATACAGCTTGTCTGCGTCACGGAGCGTTGAGAGGCGGTGTGCTATCGCTATTATCGTTCTGCCGCTCTTGAGATTATCTATCGCACTCTGTATCTTACGTTCTGTTGCGGTATCCATAGCCGCCGTAGCCTCGTCAAGTATAAGTATATTCGGCTTCTGTATCAGCGCACGGGCTATTGATATACGCTGTTTTTCACCGCCCGAAAGGCTTACGCCGCCGCTTCCCGTTACGGTATCGTACCCTTCGGGGAGCTTCATTATAAAATCGTGAGCGTTTGCGCTTTTTGCCGCTTGTATCACTTCTTCCATTGTCGCATCGGGTCTTGCGTAACGGATATTGTCTGCGACAGTTCCCATAAACAGATATGTTTCCTGTGACACAACACCGATATTCTTTCTGAGAACGTCAAACGGTATCTTCTTCACTGGTATTCCGTCTATCGTTATCTCGCCCGATGTTACATCGTACATTCTTGATATGAGATTGATGATAGTCGATTTACCCGCACCCGTCTTGCCGACAATGCCGGTAAATCTGCCTGCCTCGGTAGCAAACGACATATTTTTAAGCACAGGTCTGCCTGCTTCGTATTCAAATGTTACATCTCTGAAACAAATATCGCCCTTCAGAACACCGTCCGGTATAACGGCAGGCTCAGCGGGCGGCTTCACTGTAGGCTCGCTGTCGAGTATTTCAAACATTCTGCCTGCGGCATCGGTACACCTTGCCCAGTCGTTGCCCATATACATAAAGAAGAATATCGGATCCCATATAACGCCGAAATAGTTTATGAGCAGTGTCAGTCCGCCGAGCTGAAGGTTACCCATCAGCACAAGAGCAACGCCAAGACAGTATATAACACCGCTGAAAACGGCATATATTCCGTGCTGTACAGGGAAGAAATGAGCGCTCCTCTTATCCCTTGCGTATTCAGCCGAAAAAAGATTATTGTTCTTTCTGCCAAAACGGGATATTTCCTGTTCCTCACGGGAAAATGCCTTTACTACCCTGTGTCCGTTCAGTGCGTCCGACAAGGTGGACGTAACACCTCGTCTTGCAATATCACGGTTTCTCCAGTGCCTTCTCTGACCTCTCAGCCAAAGCACCTCGCACAGCAGTACAAAGAACACCGCAAGGAACATCGACAGCGATATTATCGGGTTCACCATAAGCATAAGCACGACAAGCCCTGCTATCTTTATCATATTTGCAATAAACTGCGGAACTATATCAACGAAAAATCCGTACACGTCAAAGCTGTCACGGTCTACCCTGCCCATAAGCGAGCCTGTCTGCTTAGTTGTGAAGAATGACAGCGACAGTCTCTGCATAGAAGCGAAAATATCCGTCCTCAGCTTATGTATTACCTGCGGTGTTATCCTGCTTATAATAACACCGTAGATCATCGAAAATCCCGTAGACAGCAGTGAGAATGCCGCCATAACGAGTATCACGAACAGTATCTGCCCGTGCAGACTTCCGCCTTCACTCAGAACGTCATCGTACAGCATTTTTGTGCCAAAATAGGGAGCAATAAGTCCCAGCGCCACCGATACCGCTATCAGAGCAAGTATCACCGCTATCTGCTTTTTGTAGTCGCCGAACATACCGAGCAGCCGCTTGAACACCCATGTACGCTTGGTGCAGTACGGGCAGAAGGCTCTGTTCGGGTCGGGATATTTTCTGTTGCACTTCGGACAATACAGCGTCTTGTCATCAAGTGCGGAATCGTCGGGCGTTTCGCCCTTTTTGATAGTTTCATAACGGCGGCAGAACTGCTCGAATTTTTCGGAAAACCCTCCCGAAAACATCGCAAGCTGTTTTTCCGTGCCGTCCGTCATCTTCGCCATCAGCCTTGCCGTAAACTGATAGCGGTCAACATACAGCTTTTCGATTTCCTCCATAGGATATTCGCTGAAATCCTTGAAATCAAACTGTGTGTCAAACGTCTTTTTATTCTTTACAAGTCTGTCATAGCCTGATAACAGATAAAGCGTTTTGTTATCAAACGTGATGTAGGTGTCATAATAACACCCCTCGCCGTCCATATCTGCTTTTACACAGTATAACAGCTTATCCGTATCGACCGCCCTGACAGAAAAAGCTGCCTGCACAGCGGCAGACAGCTTATCAAAATACTTCATTCATTCACCGTTTCTTTCCGACCGTAAATGCGGTCTTGCGAAACACAAAAAGATACGGCATCAGAGCGATTTACTTTTTGCCTGCCGTGCGTGTAGCAATAATATCTTTTTATGTATTTCAAACGTTACGGCAGCCGCAATAAACCGGCAGATTGACAGATGCAGACCGTCCTACAAGGCTCATTACAGGCTTCCGTTCTTAGAATTTTCTTCTGACAGCTTATCTGTAAAAGAGCATAGCATCCCCTTGTTACAGATTTGCCCATGTGGATATTATATTAATTCCGTTCCTGTTTTCCTTGTATGTCGGTCAATGCTTATTATCTGTACATTGTGCTTGCCACTTCGGCAAGAATGTCCACACCCTTTTCAATCTGTTCGTCTGTGGGAGTGGAATAGTTAAGTCTGAATGACAGACAAGGAGCGTTTTCATCGGTTAAGAATGCGTTGCCGGGAACAACAGCTACCTTGTTCTTTACTGCCTTCTTGCAGAAGTAAGGCATATCGCCGTCGGGAAGCGTACCCCAGATAAACAGACCGCCCTCGGGTTCTGTGAACTTAATGGACTTGGGCATCTTCATCTTGAGGTTTGTAAGCATAAGATCCGACTTGCGCTTGTAGATTTCTCTCAGCTTTTCAAGGTGTTGTTCAAAATCGTTTTCGGTAACGAACTTATAGGTGATCATCTGCGGCAGGATAGAGGTGTGAACGGTTGAAACCTGCATACAAACTACAGCCTTTGCGATTACATTCTTGGGGGCGCAGAGGTATCCCACACGCAGACCGGGTGCAAGCGTCTTTGAGAATGTTCCTGCATAAAGAACGTTGCCGTTCTTGTCGAGCGACTTTATGGTAGGCACATTTTCGCCTATATAACGAAGATCGCCGTAGGGATTGTCTTCAAGGATATATACGTTGTACTTCTGAGCGAGCGCAAGTACAGCCTTACGCTTTTCAAGGCTCATTGTCTTGCCTGTAGGGTTCTGGAAGTTGGGTATGAGATAGATGAAAGCCGTTCTGGGATTCTCTATAAGAGCCTTTTCGAGCTTGTCGATATTTATACCGTCATCTTCCATCTCAACGCCTACAAGCTTTGCATTATAGGAACGGAATGCGTTCAGCGAGCCGATGAACGTAGGAGCTTCGCAAATAATCGTGTCACCCTCATTGCATATCTCCTTGGTCACTACCTCAATAGCCTGCTGTGCGCCCGATGTGATAACCACATCTTCATCATTCTCGTTGAACATACCTTTTTTCTTAAGGTCGTCCTTTATCCAGTTACGAAGGGGTGTATAGCCCTCCGTGATAGAATACTGAAGTGCGTCAATGGGCGTGGTTGTAAGTATTTCATTTGTTATACGGGCAATTTCTTCCGTGGGGAAAGCCTCGGGAGCGGGATTGCCCGCCGCAAAGCTGATTACCTCAGGATCTGCCGTAAATTTAAGTATCTCTCTTATCGCAGATGGCTGCAATGTCTGTACTCTGTATGAAAATGCGTTCATATTTATATATCGGTCTTACCGCCGCATAAACGGTATGACCTTTCCTCCTTGCATTTATTTTGTAATGGGTGAGCGGCATATTGGGTCTGCCGCTGTTACAATAGCTATATTTTATCACATATTTAAGCGGATTGCAACAATTTTTACAGCAAACAGCTTTTAATCACGGCAGATTGCGAATGTATTTCGGATTTTCACGGAACAATCGCTTAATTCCAAACGAAAAATGTTGACTTTTATTAAAAAACGTTTTATAATTTAAGTAACGGCTTTTGCCGTGTAATTCAGAAAACGGAATGTTTAAATACTATTCGGAGGTAACAACAATGGCTTTTTGCAACAAATGCGGAAACCAGCTCCCCGACGGAGCTAATAACTGCCCTAACTGCGGCGCTCCCGCAGGAAACACACAGCAGAACACACAGAACGCACAGGACTTTGTAAACAACATGATGAACACAAATGATACAACATCACAGTTTGATCCGCAGGATATAAACAATAACAAGGGTATGTCCGTACTTGCTTATATCGGATTCCTGTTCCTTGTTCCCCTGCTTGCTTGCCCTAACTCGAAGTTTGCACGCTATCACACAAACCAGGGACTTGTACTGTTCCTGTTAGAGTTTGCATTAGGTGTTGTAACAGGTATATTAGGTATTATTCCTATAGCAGGTCTTATAATCGGCGGACTTTTAAGCGCAGTAGGCGGTATCTTCACTCTTGTACTTATGATTATGGGCATCATCAACGCCGCACAGGGACAGGCTAAGGAACTTCCTCTTATCGGCAAGATCACACTGCTGAAGTAATTTGCATAACATATCATATAAACAGCGTTGCCCCCGTCTTTCTGACGGGGGCTTATCTGTTTTTATAAGCATCGTTAAAATAGGACACAGCATAAAACCGCTCCGCCGTAAAAAATACGGCGGAGCGGTTTTTATCAATTATTCTTTGAAAGCCATATACTTGCCACATCAAGAGCCTCATAAAGACTGCCTCTTTCGCTCGTCTTTGTGATTATCTCTGTAGCCGGGGTTTTCGGATCGGTTGACATAAGCTGTACCCTTGTCTTGTCGGCTATCTCAAGATCCTTGACCTTGTGGGTGGATAATACAGTCAGCATGGCAACGTATTTGTCTGACATATTGCCATAATAGATAGTGTTGTCTTTCCTTACAAGAGGAAGACCTTTGTAGGTGAAAAATTCCTGCTCTGTCATAATAACCTCCACCGTTGCACTAACGGTCAGTATGTGACGGACAGATCCCGTGCAAAATTTAAGATCCGCCCCCTGTCGTCACATATCAATTATAATGCCCTGCGGCATCAGAACTCTGATACTATCTCTCCGCCAGAGAGAAGCGCATTCAGATTTTCGAGAAGTCTTGTCGCATATATCTGCCTTACCTTGTAGCGGACATCGCCGTTTACAACGATAATGCAGGTACGGTCGCTCTCGCTCGCATAGAACTCGACAACGTCGCTTTCCTTGCCTTCTTCACGATGATCGTAGGTGACACCTGCGATGAACTTGTTGTCGCCTGTAAGATCGTCAAGGTAAATCTGCTCTGCGTATGCCGAAAGCAGATACTGATAGAATGCCTTGAACTTGGCTGAATCTACCTCCTTGCCTTCGTATGTGAAGCTCGACTTGTCAGCGTCGCCCGTAATAGTGAAATCATATGCCTTTCTGTCGCTGTCATAGATTGTTACACCGTCAAGATAATAGATATAAGGTGTAAGGAACAGCTTATAAAGCATATTTTCGGGTGTTGCGGTAAGCCACGGCAGAGAGTCGGGAGAGAACACATATATTGCGTCCTTGCCTGAGAGCATACCATAGTAGCCCGTTATCGTCTTTATTTCTTCGCCTGTTTCATCGTTCTTTGTAACAGTGTAGACAGCAGAGCCTAAAGTGAGCTTGGTAACGGTTTCCTTGTTGCTTACCATAGTAACGGTGCAGTACGGATCGTCAAGACCCGCCTGCTTTTTCTGCTCGTCTGTGGGAGATACGGCAAACACATCCGAAGCCGATATTCCGAACAGGCCGTAAATCACTTTCTTGTCAAGCTCATCGTCTGCAAGGATATTGTTGTGGCTGGACATCTCATAAGCAACGTATGTTGACGAAAACTTCTTTTCGGTTTCCTCGGGGAGCTTGTCAAGAACTATATCCTTATCCAGATCCTTTCGCTGGATACGGACCCTGTTTACTTTATCTTTCTCGGAATCATAAGCCGCTGTAAGCGTTGACTTGTTGACGTATGACAGCTCGCTGTTCATTGCAAAGCTGACGCCTGCATTTGCTACAAGGTATACCGTATCGCTCTTATCGGTTTTAACATACCACGAGTTTTCGCCCTCGTACTTTATACCGATAAGGCAGGTTATGTCCTCAGCCTTGTTATCCTTGAACGTCATTTTAACCGTTGCGGTCGGCTTGTCAAAGCCGTACTTGGCAAGATCTGTCGCATTTTCCTCAACGATTTGCTTTGCACCGATGCTGCCGGCACTGCTCATTGCGGTTGAATATGCACTGCTGTTTGCAAGTGCCTCGGGGATCGAATCTATGCCCCACTTTTCCTTACCTAAACGGTTTATCGTATATTCGCCGCTCTCATTGCTTATCGTGAGCGTTGAAATATCATCGGCCGTATAATCGGTCACGCTGACGGTTTCGCTGCTTGACGTGCCAGAGTCTGCGTTGTCGCTCTTCGGCTGTGTCAGCACCAGTGCGAGCGTTGCCGCACCGAGTACCGCAATGCCGATTACCGAGCCGAGTATTATTTTAGTATTTTTCTTCATTGCCGACCTTTCGCTTACTTATGCAGACGCTTTACCCATATTACAATACCGGATATTATCAGTAACAGAGGCAGTACGATAACGAAGCCTATAACAAGGCCGTTCTTCTGTGCGTCTGTTATCTCAAAGGTTGAGGTGTTGTAGGACTTGGGAGTGAGCGTAATGCCCTCCTCCTTGTTACAGCTTACGTTGAAGATATTCATAATAAGCTGTGAGTTGTTTACGGACGCTGTCTGCAGGAACGATGTGTTGAGGAATTCCATACCGCCGATTGCTACTATACGGCTGGAGAAGGGATTTGTACCCTCATATCTTGTCTTTACCGCCTGCATTATAACAGAATACTGCTTTCTTTCCGCATCGCTCTCGGGTGACCAGTTATCACCGCTGTCCTGCGGCTTTATAACAGCACCTGCATAGGTGTTCAGTATAGACTGTACGGTAATGTTGCCGTTGCCGTTCTGATCCGCCCACTTTGATGTCACAGGGCTCATATTGTAGCCGTGAACGGGCGAGCTGTTTGTGAACTTGCTGAAGTCTGTATCGGGTACTGAAAGCACCTGATATGTGTTCATACCGCTGTAGGTGTAGTTTTCGTCTGTCTGGTAGGTGATACCCTTTTCGACCTTCAGACCCCACTGGTCAAGCAGACCGTCAATGTTAGGTGAATCACCGAGCTTGGGATTGCCTACATATACAAGGTTCTTGCCGAATTTACCGCTGTTGTCAAGCCATGTGTCGAGCTTGTTTATATCGGCAACAGAATAATCTTTATCGGGTCCGAACATAAATACAAAATCGTAGTCCTCGCTTATCTTGTCGGTAAGCGTAATGTTCACCGATTCGATAACGTAGCTGTTTGTCTTGAGCAGATTCTGTAAAACAGTGTTCTCTTTTTCTCCGTAGCCCGTTAAAACCGCAACCTTTACAGGATCTGTATCGGTAACGTTCATAATAGCGGATACTACAGCCTGCTCTGCATTGGCTTCAACCTTTTCGGGCCGCTTCACGCCGTAATAGTTGAGGTACTGTTCATTATAGGTTATGCTTAGGAAGTCCTCGTAGGTCAGCACCTTTACACGCTTTGTAGCCTTGCTCTCGACCATAATTTCATTCGAGGTTATGGTTTCGGTGTAATTTGCTATAAAGCCGGGGTTTGAAACTACATCAATATACTGTAATTTTATGTTGGAATTCGCCCCTGCGATCTTCTTCAGTATCTCGTTTGTCTGATAGTAATAAGAGCTGCCTCCGGTAAAAGCCGCTTCCTCGCTTGTTACCGTTATCGTAACCTCATCGGTCACGGTTTTGAGATAATCTACCGTTGACTGCTCAATGCTGTAAAGTCCGGAATCGGTAAGATCCGCCGTCGGCATGAATCTGTCACCGAGCAGTGTGATTATTACGTTTACCAGAACCACAGCCACTATAAATATGACCGTGAACAGTACCGACAGACCGCCGTACTTGAACTTCTTGTTTCTGAACGGATTCTTGCGGGGTTTGCCATTCCTGCCGTCGTTCTTTACTGCAGGAGCGGTATCTGTTTTATTCTCAGCCGCTGTTTCTTTTACTTCAGCCGCTGTTTCTTTTACTTCAGCCGCTTCGTTTATTTTACTCATGCGTTTTCTCCTTTATCCCTTTATCATAGTCATCGCTTATGCCCAGCGGCGTTTTTCAAGTACCCTTACCGTAAGGAACAGGAAAATAAAGATAACGCTCACAAAGAATATCAGACTTGACAGGCTGAATATTCCGCTTGTTATCTCGGAGTATCTCGAATATACCGAGATGCTTGAAAGCACGTCCTGTAAAAATCCGTTGGGGAGTGCGCTTTTCAGCGTATTCATAAGCAGTATCATAAGATTGATAAAGAAACCGCCTATTGCCGCTATCATCTGGTTTTCCGTAAGTGATGATATGAAAAGACCTATCGAAACGAATATACCGCCGAGAAGTAAAAGACCTACGGTGTTACCCCATATCGGGAGCCACGAAACCGTCGCAAAGGTCGACATTACAAAGCCGTATACAGGCATAACCGCAACGCCTATCGCAAATATTGCATAAGCCGCAAGGAACTTGCCCATTACTATAGACAAAAGGCTTACGGGAGCGGTCAGAATAAGCTGATCCGTCTTCTGCTTCTTATCTTCAGACAGCAGTCGCATAGTAAGCAGAGGCACGAAAACCATAAGCACTATGAACATCATCAGGAATACGCTTGATATATCGGTCGAGCCTACAGACAGGGAGAAGATATAAAAGAACAATCCCGAAAATGCGTAAAAAATAGCAAGGAACACATAGCCGAGCGGCGATGTGAAATATGCCTTCAGTTCTCTTTTAAATATTGCAAACATTTTTATTCCGCCTTTCCGCTTACTTTGACAGCTTCAGCTTATCAACGCTGTCGCCGACATTACCGTATATATCGCCCGTTGTGATCTTGAGGAACACTTCTTCAAGAGTAAGCTCACTGGACTTCATCATAAGCAGAGTGTAATTTCTTGACGCAAGACGCTTTGAAACTTCACGGCGAATGTCCGTACCGGGCTTTGCGTTTAAGAAGTATTCGCTGACGCCCTCCTCGACATTCTCCCTGTTGACGAACACCTCGTCCATACCGGGAATAGCCGAAAGCAGCTTCTTCACGTCTGCGGGGTTTCCCTCACAGCGTATCACAAGCTTGTGATCTGCGGACATATTCTTTGCAAGATTGTCTGCGCTGTCGTTTGCTACTACCTTGCCTCTGTTGATGATAACTATCTTGTCGCATACCGCCTGTATCTCCGGGAGTATGTGGCTTGAAAGTATTACTGTATGGTTCTTGCCGAGCTTCTTTATAAGCGCTCTTATCTCGATTATCTGCTTAGGGTCAAGTCCGACCGTAGGCTCGTCAAGAATAAGCACCGGCGGATTTCCCACAAGCGCCTGTGCAAGACCCACACGCTGTTTGTAACCCTTTGAAAGATTCTTGATAACACGATCCTTGACATCGGTTATCTTTACAAGGTTGCATATCTCCTTTAAATGCGAGTTGATCGGCAGCTTGCACTTTTTCAGCCCGTATACGAACTTAAGGTATTCCATTACCGTCATATCAAGATATAACGGAGGCTGTTCGGGAAGATAACCTATCATTTGCTTAGCTTTTACAGGCTCTTCAAGAATATCTATACCGTTTATCTTTGCTTCGCCCTCCGTTGAGGAAAGATAACCCGTAAGGATATTCATTGTAGTTGATTTTCCTGCACCGTTAGGACCGAGAAAACCAAGTATCTCGCTTTCTTCTGCGGTAAAGGAAACATTGCTGACTGCTGTTTTAGAGCCGTAACGCTTAGTCAGATTCTTTACTTCTATCATTTTTTGCTCCTTAAAACGAAGTATCCGGCAGAACATCGGTACATAGCCGTACCTGCCCTGCGCACATCTGTTATATTCTATCCTGCACAGGTGAAACCTGTGTGATAAAACAGTGTATTTATTGCTTGGCGGTGATTTTATCTTTGTCAAGCTGAGCTTTTAGCTCGCCTACGCTGTCAAAACGTCTTTCGGGACGTATAAAATCAAGCAGTGAAACACGCAGTGTCCTGCCGTAAAGATCACCGTCAAAATCCATTATATGCGTTTCCGCAAGAGGACTGTCCTTATAGTCAACAGTAGGCTTTACGCCTATGTTTGTAACAGACGGCATGACCCTGCCGTCAAGATATGTCACGCTCTTATATACTCCGAAGCGTGGCATAACTATGCTTTCGGGGAAACGCTGATTTATGGTCGGGCTTCCTATGGTTCTGCCTATGCGGTTGCCCTCTATCACTCTGCCCTCTATCGAAAAATCATATCCGAGCAGTTTGTTCGCCTTTGCTATTTCACCCGATTTTATCAGATTTTTGATGGCCGTTGAATGTACCACACATCCGTCCAGACTGAACGGCGGTATTATAACGACCTTTATGCCGTACTCACGGCATATACATTTAAGTTCTTCGGCGTCGCTTCCTCCGCCTGCTCCGAGCCTGAAATCAAATCCGCACACAACAACCTTTGCGTTCATTATCTTCACGAGAACCTTTTCGATGAAATCCCTTGCCGTGTAGTCGCACACCGAATTGAAATCCGGAGAATAAATATATTGTACTCCGGCTTCTGCGAGCTTCTCCAGCTTCATATCGTTTGTGAGCAGGTTCTCTATCTTTTCCCTTTTAGGCAATGCCGTATTGCTGTGAAACGTGAACATTGCAGGGCAAAGCCCGCCGTGTCTGAAGCATTCCTCCACGACCTTCATATGACCTAAATGCAAGCCGTCAAAAAAGCCGAGTGCCGTTGCTGTCGGCGGGATGGGTATTATATTTTCGGTAATGTCAATCAAGAATAAACCTCCGTGTCCCGCATTAAATGGGAAAATCAAGATAATATATTAAGGTATACGCTTTTAAGCCCGTTCTCCCCGTTCACCCTTGCCACGCCTAAAAAATCACCATCGTGCTTAAGACGCAGGCAGGTGCCTTCCGGGTATGAAATATCCATTCTTCCGCAGTCAAGTATCATGCCGTTCATGAACAGCTTCTTTTGTGTACCGTCAAGAGTTATCTCGTCATAGCACGAGAAAACACGCTCTGTCGGCAGTACCAGCCTTGCGGTATCCTCAGGCGGCATATTACGAAGCGTTTCAATATCGTGGCAGTCCGAAAGCGTAAAGCCTGCCGCCATCGTGCGGCAAAGCGAGGTCATTATCGCTCCTGTGCCGAGCTTTTTTCCTATATCACTTATGATTGTGCGGATATAGGTTCCTTTTGAGCAATAAATATCAAGCGTACCTGTACGCTTTTCCTCGTCATAGTCGGACAGCTCTATCGAATATACCGTGACCGGACGAGCGGCACGTTCAACCTCAACGCCCTGCCTTGCAAGGTCATAAAGCCGTTTGCCGTTTATCTTCACCGCAGAATACATCGGCGGTATCTGCATTATATCGCCCTGCATAGTCTTTACCGCATCGGTAATTTCCGCAAGCGTAACGGGCTTTTCGCTCTTAGTCAGCACCTTGCCCCATACGTCCTCGGTATCGGTAGTCACACCGAGCCTGAAGGTCGCACGGTATCTCTTGTCGCTGACAGGATTCAGGTCGGCTGTCTTTGCCGCTCTGCCGATATATATCGGCAAAACGCCTGTCGCCATAGGGTCAAGCGTACCGCCGTGACCGATTTTTCTCGTTCCTGCCGCCCTTCTCATTATCGCCACAACATCAAACGAAGTGAAATCCTGCGGCTTATTGATACAGATTACGCCGTTTATTTCATTCATTTGCTTTCAGCGCCTTTTCAAATACAGGCAGCAGCTTTGCTTTCACAAACTCTATACTGCCCTCTATGGTACAGCCTGCGGCTCTGGCGTGACCGCCGCCGCCGAACAGGGCGCACACGCTTCCTGCGTTTATCGGCTCTGCTGTTCTGACCGAGATCTTGAATGTAGCAGGACCCTTCTGCTTTACGGTGGCGCCGATAATTACGCCCTCTACCTGACGGGGAAGGCTTGCAAGACCGTTGAAGTCCTCGCTGTCAACTCTGCCATTAAAGCGATCCATAAGCTCCGTTGTCAGCCATACTACCGCAACCCTGTCGTCACAGAAGAATTCCATTCCCTGCGTTATCGCCTGTTCAAGCTCCAGCCTGCCCTTTGACTTCATATCAAACAGCTTGTAATTGATGCCGGAAACATCAAACTCATAAGCCATCAGCTTAGCGGCTATTATGTGCGTTCTGCTTGTCGTGTTGGAATACTTGAAGCAGCCCGTATCGGTTGCAAGTCCTGTGTAAAGGCAGGACGCAATCTCGCCGTCAAGCTGTGCATTCATTTCCTCCGCTATCTGAAAAATAAGCTCGCAAGCCGCAGCCGCCTCGGGATCGACAAGAGTATATTTTGCAAACTCCTGTCTGCTCTCGTGGTGGTCTATCGCAAGGAATATCCTGCCGCCGTATACTGCGTCAAGGTCGCCGAGCAGTTTTCTGTCGGCAACGTCAACGCTCACTATGGTCTTTTCCTCAAAGCTCTGCTGTATCACCGTATCACGCAGAAACTCCATACGGGGCGCTATCTCGTCCGCACACATAACCTTTGCCCGTTTGCCCATCTTCTGAAGCATACCGCAAAGGCCGTAAGCACAGCCCAGTGTATCTCCGTCGGGGTTGGCGTGTGACAATATCAGAAAATCATCGTTGCTTTTCAGTAGCTCTGCCGCTTTTTTAACGTCTGTTATCATTATTGTTTACCTTTCGTCATCGCCGTTATCATCGGGTTCGGCAGGTTTCGGCAGTTTGCTTATCACCTCGCTGATATGCTCGTAATAATCCATCGAATTATCCGGCACGAATATCAGCTGAGGCAGCTTGCGCATCTTCACACGCTCGTTGATTCTTCTTTTAAAGAAACCCTCTGCCTTCTTGAGATGCTCGGCGACATTTTTCGTGGTGTCGCCGCCCTCAAGCGTTGTGATATAAACCTTGCAGTAGGACAGATCGCTTGTCAGCTCACAGCGTGACACACCGACCATCGCCTTTACTACAGCGCCGTCCTTTATATCACGCATAGCTGTGGAGATTTCACGTTTTATATCCTCCGCAAGTCTTGCTGTATTGAAATTTGCCATTAATCTCTGTACTCCTCGGTAACAAACGCCTCGAATATATCGCCGTCCTTTATGTCGGTGAACTTTTCAAGCGTGATACCGCACTCGTAGCCTGCGGCTACTTCCTTCACATCGTCCTTGAAACGACGTAAGCCTGCTATCTTGTCAACGGCAACGATTATGCCATCACGGACAACTCTTACCTCGCCGTTTCTCTGTACCTTACCGTCAAGTACATAAGAGCCTGCTACCACGCCTACGCTCGACAGCTTCATTACCTGTCTTACCTCAACACGTCCTGTATCAACTTCTCTGTACTTGGGCGCAAGCATACCCTTCATGGCTGTTTCGATTTCTTCTATTGCGTCATATATTACTCTGTAGAGTCTTATATCGACACCGTCACGCTTTGCATTGTCTGCAGCCGCAGGGTTAGGTCTTACGTTAAAGCCTACTATGATAGCGCCCGATGCCTTTGCAAGCATAACGTCGCTTTCTGTTACGGCACCTACCGCACCGTGAATTACTTCTACCTTTACTTCATCGTTTGACAGCTTTGACAGTGACTGCGAAACAGCTTCGACAGAACCCTGTACGTCTGCCTTTACTATGATGGGGAGCTTCTTCATCGAGCCTTCCTCAATCTGCGAGAACAGATTATCAAGGCTGACCTTCTTGTAGAGCTTGAACTGTTCTTCCTTAGCGTCGAACTTTCTCTTTTCAACAAGCTCTCTTGCGAGCTTTTCATCTTCAACAGCCGCAAAATCATCACCGGCGCTCGGCACTTCCGCAAGACCCATTATCTCAACGGGAACAGAAGGACCTGCTTCCTTTACCGCTTTGCCCTTATCGTCACGCATTACACGCACACGGCCTACAGCAGTACCTGCGATTATGGTATCGCCTGTGTGGAGAGTACCCGACTGTACAAGAACGGTTGCGATAGGACCTCTGCCCTTGTCGATTCTTGCCTCGATAACAACGCCCTTTGCAAGTCTGTCGGGGTTTGCCTTAAGCTCAAGGACATCTGCCGTGAGGTTTACCATTTCGAGAAGCTCGTCTATACCCTCGCCTGTCTTTGCCGATACGGGAACGCAGATTACATCGCCGCCCCATTCTTCGCATACAAGGCCATGCTCTGTAAGCTCCTGCTTTACCTTGTCGGGATTTGCCGTAGGCTTATCCATCTTGTTTATCGCAACTATTATCGAAAGGTTTGCAGCCTTTGCGTGATTTATCGCTTCTACCGTCTGAGGCATAATGCCGTCGTCTGCGGCAACAACGAGTATCGCTATATCCGTAGCCAGCGCACCTCTTGCACGCATAGCGGTGAACGCCTCGTGTCCGGGAGTGTCAAGGAATGTAATATCCCTGCCGCCTGCCTTTACCCTGTAAGCGCCGATATGCTGTGTGATACCGCCTGCTTCGCCGGACGTAACGTTAGCGTGTCTGATTCTGTCGAGGAGCGATGTCTTACCGTGGTCAACGTGTCCCATAACAACAACAACGGGTGAACGGGGCTGTAAGTTCTCCTCTGTATCCTCTACTTCTTCAAACAGACGTTCTTCGATGGAAACTACAACTTCCTTGGTAACCTTTGCGCCGAATTCTTCCGCTACGATACAAGCCGTATCATAATCGACCGACTGGTTGATAGTAACCATTACGCCCAGGCTGAACAGCTTCTTTATAACATCTGCGGCTGTAACCTTAAGACGTGACGCAAGCTCCGATACGACTATCTCATCGGGAACCTGTATCTCGAGCTGTTTCTTTCTTGCCTTTTCAAGCTCAAGACGCTTCAGCTTCTGAGCCTCTGTTTCCTTCTTCTTGCTGAACTGCTGCTTGCCCTTCTGCGACTTCTGGCTTATCTTCTGCTTCTTTGTATAAGCGTCATTCTGACGTCTGTTGCCGCTCTCGGTCGAAGCTATGGTTTCATACTTTTCGTTGTACTTATCAAGGTTTACATAACTGCCCCTTGTGTCAACGTGCTTTGTGACCTGCTCGCCTCTCTGTACAGCCTCGCCCTTGACGTGCTTTGTGGGAGGTGCGTTTGTCTTGATATTTGCAAGGTCGATAACAGGCTGTGCCGGAGCTGTCTGCTGTGCAGGCTTAGTATCCCTGCGGTCATTTCTGGTATCGTTTCTTCTGTCGCCGTAGGGCTTTCTGTCACCCTGCTGTCTGTCGCCGTAAGGCTTTCTGTCACCCTGCTGTTTGTCGCCGTAGGGCTTTCTGTCGCCCTGCTGTCTGTCGCCGTAGGGCTTTCTGTCGCCCTGCTGTCTGTCACCGTAGGGCTTTCTGTCGCCCTGCTGTCTGTCACCGTAAGGCTTTCTGTCGCCCTGCTGCTTGTCACCGTAGGGCTTTCTGTCGTTACGGTCGCCCATAGGCTTTTTGTCTGCAGACTTATCGCTCTTAGCTTCAGACTTAGCTTCTGTCTTTATTTCATGCTTTGCTTCAGACTTTGTTTCTGTCTTTATTTCAGGCTTTGCTTCGGGCTTAGCCTCTGTTTTTGTTTCGGGCTTTGCCTGTACCTTTTCAGCCTTGTCGGCTTCCTTATTGGGTTCGGGCTTCTTCTCAGCCTTCTTTGCAGGCTTTTCTGCAGGCTTTTCTTCCTTCTTCTCCGTCTTGGGCTTGCTTGCCGAAGCGAAATATGAATTGAAATTCTTCACCTGGTTGCTCTGAGAATACTTTTCGAGAACAACAGACATCTCATCCTCAGAAAGCGAAGCCTGCGATTTCTTCTGTACTCCGAAATACTCCTGTACCACATCCGTAATTTCACTTACAGGAATATTAAGATCCTTTGCCAACTCGTTTACACGATATTTTTTATCCATTCACTGATCCCCTTTTTTATGTCAGATTTAGTATTGTATATATAAATCGGGTGTACCGCTTATTTCCCTTTATGCTCGCCCGTAAGGCTTGCGTATAAGCCTTCATCGAGAACGGCAAGCACTCCCGTGCGTTTTCCGAGGACTGACTTGATTTCGTCCATCGTACAATCGCACTGCGACAGCAGGGCACTGTATTTATCGCAGAAAAAACGCATTTCCTTCTGTGTTTTCTCCGATACGTCGCTTGCGAGAATAACTCCCGCAATTTTCGATTTCGGGTTTTTAAGCTCCTCGCAAACAGGATTGAACCCGTGTATCAGACGTCCGGACTTTCTGCAAAGACCGAGCGTACTTAAAAAATTCATTGCCGTTACTCACCGTCGCTTTCTCCGATGCTTTTCAGCAGTTCAAGATATATCTCCTCCGGTACCGCACATTTCAGAGAGCGTTCAAGCCCGCGTTTTTTCTGTGCCGCCTCAAGACAACTGCGGCTCTTGCAGACATACACTCCCCGTCCGGATTTCTTACCCGTGAAGTCGAGTACAAACTCTCCCTCGGGAGTACGGACAACTCTTACAAGCTGTTTTTTCTCTTTCATTTCCTCACAGCCCGCACATTTTCTCATCGGTATCTTTTTAACTGCCAAAGCGATCCATCCTTTCGTAAAGGGTTTTTATTCCTCAGCCTGAGCTTCTTCCTCAGCCTTTTCCTGCTTGCTCTCTATTCCTTCATAGAAGCCGCTTTCGGGGCGTATGTCTATCTTGAAGCCTGTGAGCTTTGCGGCGAGCTTCGCATTCTGACCCTTGTTGCCTATAGCAAGTGAAAGCTGGTTATCGGGAACGATAGCCGTACAAGCCTTTACCTCGGGGTCGGGTATCTCTACTCTGATAACATCACTGGGCTTGAGTGCCTGTGCGATGAATTCCTCAGGCTTTTCGCTGTAGAATACAACGTCCATCTTCTCTCCGCCAAGCTCGGCACATACCTTGCTGATACGCTGTCTGCCGGGGCCTATGCACGCACCGAGTGCGTCAACATCGGGGTTGTTGCTTATTACTGCAACCTTTGAGCGTGAGCCTGCCTCACGGCTGATAGCCTTTATCTCAACGGTACCGTCATATATTTCGGGTACTTCGCTCTCAAACAGACGCTTTACAAGCTCCTTGTTCACTCTTGAGATCTTGAGCATAGGTCTGTGGTCTGTTGCGGAAACGCCGGAAACATAAACCTTGACCATATCGCCGGGCTTTAGTACCTCGCCTGGTATCTGCTCGCTTCTGAACAGCGGTACTTCGTTTCCGTTGAGGTTTACGGTAGCGTTGCCTGTTCTCGGCTCTGTCTTGAGTACGGTAACAGTTACCGCCTCGTCCTGAAGACCGCCCCACTGTGCAACGAGCTGTTCACGCTCTATCTCCTTAAGGCCCTGCTTGATGACCTGCTTTGCCGTCTGTGCGGCAATTCTGCCGAAATGCTGTGTATCCAGCTTTATCGCTACAATATCGCCGTATTCCAGCTTTCTGCGGGTGTGGGTCTTTGCCTCCTCCATCGAGATCTGGTTTGCATCATCCTCGACCTCTGCGGCAACTTCCTTCTGGATAGCCACATCAAACTTGCCCTTTGCAATATCAATATCAAACTTGATATTCTCGCTTCTGGGATATTCCTTCTTGATAGCAATAACAAGTGCTGTCTGTATCTTCTCTATCAGCACAGCGGGGTCAATCCCCTTCTCCTTTGCAAGCAATGTCAGAGCCTCAAAAAGCTCCGTTGTGTTGCTGTTAGCCATTTTTAATAATTCCTCCGTTAATTATTTTTTATGCGTCAAGGGCAATTCTTCTGCACTTTGCGGCATTGAACTTCATTTCGCCGTCTTCTGTCTGTACAGTGAATTCGCCCGAATTTTCATCGTAATCTCCGAGAACGCCCGAATAATACGCCGTCTTTCCGTTTTCGTCACGCACGGTCACCTTTATCTTTTCGCCCTTCATCTTCACAAAGTGGAAAGGCTTTCTGAGCTGTCTGTCAAGCCCCGGCGAGCCTACCTCGAAAACGTCCACAAGGTCAATGCACGACAGCGTATCGACAGCCTTGTTCAACGGTTCTGTTATTTCCTCGCATTCTGTGTCGTCTATTCCTCCGTCTGCTTTGTCGAAAAGCACCTTCAGATACCACATGGCACCCTCTTTTTCAAAGATAACGTCCCACAGTTCATAGCCGTATCTCTCGATTATCGGCAGAACCTTCTGCTCGGTGATTCTCTCGACCGTTTCCGCCTGATTCTTCTTGCCGCCTTTTTCCTTCGGCACTTTGAAAGCCTCCTTTCAGACAAGAGCCGTAAAAAGCCCTATATATAAGCTAAAGACCGAGATGAACTCAGTCTTTAGCCTACCATATTCTACTTTAAGTAAGTATATCACATATTATGCCCGTTGTCAAGCAAAATTACGTTATTTTGCCGTAAACAAGCCGTTTTTCAAAGTTTTCGGTAAATTTAAACGATTTTCTTGCGGCAGATGCGGTGTTTTCCTTCCTTTTTAGCCCTGTAAAGCTGTTCGTCCGCCTCGTCGAAATACCGCGCATAGTCAACATCGCACGATTCACTCCACGCTATGCCTACACTGCACTTTATCGTATACCTCTTGCCGCCTATCTCAGCCTTTCCCGACACCTCAAGGAAATCTTCGAAATCGTCCACAACGGCGGATTCGCTCGTGCCTCTGGCGAACACGATAAATTCATCTCCGCCGAACCTTCCGACAACCGCATTCGGAAACTTTCTCGAAAGCAGTTTTCCTACCGTTCTCAGCACCTCGTCACCGAAGCTGTGACCGTAGGTATCGTTGAACGCCTTGAAATCGTCTATATCAAGCATAGCGAAAAAGCTCTTTGCATTCGTCTTTTCGCTGATGAGCCGCTGAATGTGGTTTGTTGTTGCCAGCTTGTTCAGCAGTCCCGTTGTGCTGTCAAGCTCGACCAGCTGTATCATTCTCTGCTGCTCACGCTTTTCATCGTCTATATCCTGTGTTCTTCCGAGAACTTTTATTACCTTTCCGCTGGCATCCGCTACGCTTGAATAACACGTCCTTACCCAGCGGTAGCTGTTCTGATCTATTATCGTGGATCTGTAGTCGAGCGTCATACAGCTTACAGGCTTTCTGCTTGCCTTTTTCAGCGCCGCATAGAATTTTGCGGCGTCATCCGGATATACAATCTTTGTGCGTTTTGAAACCTCCGCATAGTTGCTTATGGAGCGGTTTGCCGAATCCGCCTTACCTCCGCTGTACAAAAACGTCATTATATCATCGGGAATATCATATTCAAATGTGACTGCATTCGAAGTTGCCTCAAGTATACGGTAACGCTCAAGATTTACCGCATTCTCATATTCCGCCAGTTTTCTGTTGGTCATATCCTGCACAATTGCAAGAAATACAGGGTGTTCGCTTTTTATAAAATCAACCAGCTTTGCCTTGACAAGCACCCATATATCATTGCCGTCATAGCGTCTGCCTTTGCATTCGGCATAGAATGTTTCTCCGGTCTTTACCGAACGCCTGGCTTTTTCAAAGATCATCTCAGCCGAATCTCCGTAAAGCGACGAGGTAACGCTGTCTGCGTACTGTTCATACTGCTCTTTTGTGTAGCCCACCATTTCGTAATATTTCTTGTTGAAATAAAGCGACCTTACTCTGTCCGGGCAAAGCTCATATATAGCAACTCCGCACATAAGATGTTCGAGCATTGTAGAGCATATCGTTTCCCAGTCATATCCCGGCTTGAAGCGGTTTTTAAGCTCACTCATATCCCTGCTCGAAGGCTCAAGTCTTGCGGCGCATTTATTTTCAGCCATGTTATCACTCCGTTATTGAAAAGTTTTTTATGTTGTAAAAATAGATAATCTGCGTTTCACCCTATATAGAATTGTTGCATGAATCTGACGCACTGTACATATTCGTTTGCAAGCTGTTGTGCGTCAACGTTGTATTTTTTGACAAACTCCTCCACTTTGTCCCAGTTTGCGTGTTCGTAATCGACTACCAGCCTGAACACATCTCCGAAAAGTCCGTCCGCTCCCAGCAGACCGTTCTTTATTTCGTCCGTTACCGGAAGTTCCTTCATAACGTTTCCTATATCACGTTCATCGGTCGTACCTGCCACTACCGACATAAGTCCCATAAGATACATTTCTTTTCTGTGTATGTACTGCCCCGGCATTACCTTTGAGATGCTCTCACAGAATTTCGCCCTGAACAGCGCAAGCCTTATAAGCTCGTCGGGGGTATCCTTCTGCAGCCTTTGCAGGCCTACAAGATATATCCATTCCTTCAGCTTTTCAAAGCCGAGCAGAACAAGTGCCTGATGAATGGTCGAAATCTTGTTTCCCGTACTGCCGTACATTACGTTTATAAGCCTCAGCAGTCTTATCGTCAGCACAACGTCCGTCGAAATGACCGCCGCTATTTCTTCATAGTCAGGCTCCGGCGAATATACAAGACCCAGTATATGAAGGAACGTCTTTGCCATAGGCGTATTTGTCCTGTGCGTCATAAGCAGGGGCTTTGCAAAGAAATAGCCCTGCATATATGTACAGCCGAGCCTTTTGGCATATTCCACCTCAAGCTGAGTTTCCACCTTTTCGGCAAGCATTATCTTATTATATGTTATACACTTTTCCGCTGTGCGTTCCACTGCCTCACGGGAGGTGTGGAAGTCGAGCTTTATTATATCGGCAAGCTCAAACAGAGCCTTTGTATTCTCGCTGTATTCATAATCATCAAGAGCGATTATATATCCCAGCTTCTTAAGCTCTATACAGCGCCTTATTATTTCTGCGTCTGCCATTACGCTCTCAAGCAGCTCGACTACGAGTATATCGCTTGAAATCATCTTCGGCACTCCTCTTTTTATGAGGTTGCCCGTAAAATTGACGAATGCTTTTTTACCGCCTAAAACGCTTGTTATATTATCGACAAAAAATGCGTTGTTGATTACATCTGCTGTGCTTACATCTCCGTTGTTTCCTGTATATGCGTTTACTCCGGGCTGATTTCTGTAAAGCAGTTCATAGCCGTATGTATTATTATTCACATCCAGTATCGGTTGACGTGCAAAAAATACGTTCTCCACAGAGATCTCTCCTTCGCTTTAATCCTTATTTAGTAATTTTACATTATTTCACGCATAAAGTCAACAATAATGCCTAATTTTCGTCTTTAATACAGAGTTTTTTGTAACTTTATACAAAAAATATGAAATATTTCACACGTTTCAGCTTACAGCTTTTTCCGCTTTTTTCATTAAATTGATTTGCAAAAAATAACAGCCGCAAATCTGCGGCTGTCGGAATATATTTACTTACGCTGTCGTTTTACTTTGCTTAGTGTTGATGAACTTGTATCCCAGTATGCACACCGCACTCACCCCTGCGGCAACAAGAAGGTTGAACGGCAGAGCCGAAGCGAACCATTCCATATGCGACGCAAAACCGCCGACATTCATTACGTTGTACGGGTACTTATATGCGTGGAATATGCAAATAGCGGCATTCACGGCAACTGTAACGCCGATAAACCGTCCGAAGCTGTGCTTTATAAATGTAAATATGCCGAAAGCGACAGCCAATGTAATCAGTAGCGATGAGCAGACCGAATAAATATAGAAGTCAAGTCTGTCGAGCGTAGTGTCCTGTGCCACGCAAAGCCATACTCCTGCGGCGGCAACTATTGCCGAAACGACTGTTCTGAGAATTTTCATAGCGATACCTCCTGCAATATTGTGGAAAATAATTTTTGTTCACATCTTGATAATTTGACAAAGCATAGTTACCTTATCTATTATAAGTATATCAACACTCGGCTATATCCGCAATTGACATATTCCACAAAAAACAATAACGGTTTGGTAATATTCACAGTGCAGAAAAGCGGCACACCTTCTCAAAGGCATACCGCTTGATAATAATTGCGTTATCAGCTTTTAAGGCAATACCGCATAATTATTGTCGTGCGATTGCGCAGTCAGATTTTTCGTCAGATTGTATAAATTGAGTGCAGGCAGGCTTGCGCCTGTCAAGCGAAATTTGTGCAAGATGACGGGAAATATGCAAGCAAGCGTGCGGCAAAGGCGATAGCCGTTAATTGTGCGGTGTTGCCTTAAAGTAGCTGTACAGCCTGCACATAAGCATACCGTTATACAGCTTTCTGTTCTTGTCCGCTTTCTTTCCGAACAGCTCCTCAAACTCACCGTCCGGAGTGATTACAAATAATCTCCTGCCGTCTGTCGGGAGCAATCTTTTGCCCATAACTTTATACAGCTCATGTGCCTGTTCTTCGTCAAGCATTCTCTCGCCATACGGCGGATTGCAAAGTACAACGGTACAGCCCTCCGGATATGTAAAATCCGCAACATCACGCTGCTTAACCTCAATATATTCACCCACGCCCGCCTTTACTGCGTTGTCACGGGTAAGTCTTACGGCTTCGGGGTCTATATCAAAGCCGTACAGCTTAAAGTTTTCCGGCTTTCTGATATTCGCTCTGAGCGCTTCTCTTTCCTCGTCCCACATTTCCTTGGGCAAGAATTCCCACTGCATAGCGGTAAATTCCCTGTCAAGGCACGGCGGAATATTCAGCGCCTTGAGCGCACTCTCGATAAGCAGTGTTCCGCTTCCGCAGAACGGGTCGCAGACAATATCGTTGTCCCTTATCCTTGCAAGGTCGGCAATTCCCGCCGCAAGCGTTTCCTTTATAGGTGCGGCATTTGAAAAACGGCGGTAGCCTCTCTTGTGAAGTCCCTCGCCCGATGTATCGAGCGTCATTGTGACGTTATCCTTCATTATTGAAAAGCGGAACTGGAACAACGCTTCGGTTTCCTGAAAATAGCCGATTTTATAAACGCTTTTCATTCGCTCGACCATAGCCTTCTTGATTATCTTCTGGCAGGCAGGAACGCTTGTCAGCTTTGAATTAAGGCTGAAGCCCTTGATAGGGAATCTGTCGAACTTTCCGACATATTTTTCAATAGGGATTGCCTTTACCCCCTGAAAAAGATCCTCAAATGTTCTTGCCCTGAACTCCGAGAGAAGTATTCCCACACGCTCTGCGGTCGACAGGCACATATTCGCCCTTATAAGCACACGCTCGTCACCGGTGAACGTCACCCGTCCGTCCGACACGGCTATATCCTCTCCGCCAATCCTGCGTACTTCGAAGGAAAGCGTCTTTTCAAGTCCGAAGTGACAAGGTGCTGTAAGTCTGAATGTCATAGAAAATCCTTTCATCAAAACAGCGGCTTTTATAGAGCCGCTTAGTTCGTTAATAATTTGTTTTTATAGGGTTGAGGGGCGAAGCCCCCAATAGGGACGAGGGGCGATAGCCCCCGATAATTAGCCCCTTCCCATGGGGAAGGGGTTTGGGGTTTCGGCAAGGATGCCGAGATAGAACGCCCAAAGGCTTTGCAGGACGCAAAGCCCACAAAGCGTTCTTATAGGGATAGAGGACAAGCACTTTTTTTAAAAAACATACTTTCTCTTCAATCCGAACTGCCTTTGTATAGCCACTGTTATCTGTTTTTATCAGTTCGAGCTTGTACTGCTCGTATCTTCTTCCGCTTTCTGCGTACCCCAGTTTGGTACAAGCAATGTTTCACCGCCGTGCTTCTTTACATACTCGCCGTCTTTATGCGTGGAATCGCACGTCTTTGGCAGATTATCAGCCTTGTAATAACCCACAGCGGTATTCTTGCATTTTGACGTTGCAAGAAGTCCTGTTTCGGTACAGTATTTCTTTTCGACTACGTTTGAATCCTTTGCAAAGGTCTTTGTGGAATCCTCGTTCACAACATTCACCATAAAGTTGTGCCATACCTGCGCAAGATAAATATAGTTTGTTGTGCCGATGTTCTTGTTATCGTCAAATCCCAGTCTTATAACACCGCAGTAATCCGCAGTAAGTCCCGCAAACGCAAGAACACGCTCATCGTTTGAAGTACCTGTCTTGCCGACTACCTCTATACCGTCGATTTTCGCATATCTGCCCGAGCCGTTTGTAGTATCCGTAACCGCCTTGAGCAGTCTGTTTGTTATATATGCGCTGTCGCTTTCCATTACTCTGTCACCGAGAGGCTCCTGCTCGATAACCGTCTTATCGTTGTAGTCGGTGATAAGGTTGTACAGCTTAGGCTCGTAATATACACCGCCCGAGCCGAATATCTGATATGCACCGGCAAGCTCCATAAGCGTCATACCCTGCGTAAGCTGACCCAGCGCAATGGGTGAATATGCCTTGTCATAGGTGTAGTCAAGCGTTGTCACGTTCAGCTTATCCGTAAGGAAGTTGAAGCAGGTGTCTATTCCGAGTACCTGTGCCATACGGACAGCGGTAGTGTTCTTTGACTGCTGTACCGCATACCACGCCGGTATATATCCGCCCGAGCCGTAATCGCCCTCAAAGTTACTCGGCCAGCTTGTGCCGTCGGGAAGCGTGATACATTTATCCAGTATCATCGAAGAATAGTTGATTATATCCTTATCTACAGCCTGACCGTAAACCGAGATAGGCTTCATTGTCGAACCGATAGGCAGTATAGCCTGTGTTGCTCTGTTGAAGCAGCCGTCACCGGGCTTATCGCCGATACCGCCTGCAAGAGCCACTACGTTACCTCTGTAATCGGTAAGAACAAATGCCGCCTGGGCGCAGTTTTCTTCTATTGCAGTCTTATCATAGCTGTAGAAGAAGTTGTTCGGATCCTTGAAGAAGGTTTCCAGCTTCTCCTGTATATCCATATCCATATTGAGATATATCTTGTAGCCGCCCTTATAAAGATCCGCCTTTGCCTCTGCATAGGTCATGCCTTTTGCCTTACTCAGATCCTCTATAACCTGCTGTATGGCAGCGTCTACATACCAGTTCTGAGTTATTTCATACTCGTTCCAGCGATATGCCTCATAAGTATCCTCATCGTCATATCCGTCGCTGTTCTCGTCCTTGTTTGCGTTGTTTCCGTAATACTCATCATATCTGGGATCCTTATAGCCGTAAGCATCGCCCTCAACGATAAGTCTGAATTTGACCTTCTCTGTCTTTGCGGCCTCATATTCGTCTGTCGTAATAAGACCCTGCTCATACATACACTTCAGTGCGTAAAGCTGTCTTTCCTTCGAACGTTCAAGATTCGCATAAGGGTTAAGCACACTCGGAGAACGTGTCATACCTGCAAGTATCGCACTTTCGGCAATTGTCAGCTGATCGACCGTCTTTCCGAAATAATAGTAAGCCGCCGAGCCTACTCCGTAAACCGTACCTCCGAGAGGAACACGGTTGAGATACGCTTCAAGTATATCTATCTTGGTGTACTGCTTTTCAAGGTTCAACGCTCTGAATATCTCTCGTATCTTACGTTCGGGAGTTACTCTGTCGTCGCCCGTGATATTCTTTACAAGCTGCTGTGTTATGGTCGAACCACCCTCGCCGTAGCCGTTGAACAGGGTCGATATTGTTACACGGACCGTTCTTTTCCAGTCAACGCCGTCATGCTCGTAGAAACGCTTGTCCTCGACCGCTGTGAATGCGTCCTGAGTGTGCTTCGGTATCTGCTCCATATTTACCCAGATACGATTCTCGTCACCTGACAGACGCTTTACCTCCACCTGCTCTCCTGCGCTGTTCTTAGCATAAATAAAGCTGGTATAGCTAAGATCGACATTCTTGAGATCAACGTCAAACGCACTGTCGGCAAACTGCATTATATATACGGTAAGCGTTACTGCTACTATACAGCAGGTTATAATTACTATCATGAACAGGCTGAGAAACGTTGTTCCGATAACTCCTAAAACATGCTTTACCGTATTCAATGTCTTGTTCTGCTTTTTCTTTGATTTTTTCTTTACCGCAGGCGTACTTTCCTCAAGCTCAACGTCTGCATTAAGATAATTGGTTTTTTTCTGACTCATATTTACATCCTTTTAAGGTGTGTTGTTTACAATATTATTGCCGCTGACGGCAAGGATATATTCTTCCGAAGCAGAGTATACCACGTTGTAAGTATAGCACAAATCGGCACAAATGTTAAGCCTTTTACGGCGAATTTTCAGAAAATATTCAAAAATGATGCCGCTCACACCGTTTTTTCGACGTTTCCGATATATCCCCTGTGCCGTATACACAAAAAGCACACAAAAACGCACCGCAGAAGCGGGGCGTTCCAGTCTGTCGATAAACCGATTATTAAACCCCACGCATTGAAATATATCACCAACACCGCCGAAAACATTTTCAGTGTAGACAGGGTATTAATAATTTCGTGACCTTATCAGTGCAACTGCACTGACATTGTCCTTTCAAAAAAACGCTACTAACCTGAGATATATGTACTAACCTGCGGACGTGTAGCGTTAAGCGTCCCTGCATCGACAGGATATACAATGTTCAGGTGGTTATTCGAGTTTAGCCAACACCCCGACGGGGTGGGGGTGTGAGTAAGGAAAGAGGGATGCCACGCTGAGCATTGCTTTAGCAATGCTCCCGCTCCTCACGTCGCTCAAGAGGAATAACTGATTTGGGAGAGAACCTAAGAGTATAGGGCTGAGTCTTGCTTACGCAAGCACTCGGACGTTTCGCTCTGCTTCACTGGGCTGTCAAGTCCAGCGGAGCTTTAGCGGAGTGCACGAGCCTTGCGTAAGCGAGGCTCAGACTTGCACCTAGTCCCTTTGGTTGTCTCCCTCTTTCATATTGACAGGTGCATTGATTCGAATAGCGAACCCGAGAAGTGCTGTCCGACAAAAAGAACTATCGGTAGTCTACTATCGTAGCCGAAGCTGAACGATATAACAGAAGCACATCAAGCAAAAGACTTTTTCAACAACCCAAAACGGTACACCGAAAATGTACCGCTTTTTTAATCCCACCCTTCACTTCCCTTAACTAAAAATTCACCAAAACAGCTTATTTTTTCCTTTTTTTCTATTGATTTTTTGATAAAATTGTACTATAATAAAAGCAAGATTAAAAAATAATTGAGCATTTTCAACAAACTTAGTCCAAAATGTTTCTGAAACCGCACTTTACCATACCCGATTTCTTTTGAAGGGAGGCGTAGATATGAAAGTATTAAGCGGTAAAAGCCTGAACGCATTTACAGTAAGCGGACAGGCATTCAAGTTTGAAAGAAAAATCACCACCGTAAGCTGCATACATACGCCGAGCGCAGAAGATGAAGCAGGTCGGTTCGCTGCGGCACAGCAGACAGCTCTTGAACAGCTGCACGAGCTGCGTGACACAGCAGTGAGCAAGGTCGGAAAACAGCTTGCGAAAATATTCGATATACATATGGTTCTGACGCTTGACGACGATTTCAGCGATGCCGTCAGAAGCATAATCTCTACCCAGCGTGTCAACGCCGAATATGCAGTATCGCTTACATCCTACAACTTTTCGAAAATCTTCGCCGCAATGGATGACGATTATATGAAAGCTCGTTCCGCCGACATTCACGATATATCCGACAGGCTCGTTTCCATTCTTTCCGGCAGAAAGCAAAAAAGCGCAAAGGATTTCGCAACAGGAGCAAACAAAATAATCTGCACGGAGGACTTCCTCCCCAGCGAAATAATACAGTTCTGTGAAAACAACGCACAGGGCTTTCTGACGGCTTTCGGCTCGTCCGATTCGCATTCTGCGATTCTCGCAAAGAGCCTCGATATTCCGGTTATTGTAGGTCTTGGCTGGGATTTGCTGAACGATGTACGCACAGGCGACAGCCTGACCGTTGACGGCAGAGAAGGCACGGTAATATTGAACGAAAAAAGCGAGAGCTTCGTTTCCTGAAACAGTAAAGATATAAAAACGCACGGCGCAACCGTTAAGATTGCACCGTGCGTCAGTCTGTCGAAAAACCGATTATTAAAGCCGTATATCTAAATGCACCGCCAACACCGCCGGAAACATTTTCCGTAGCGACAAGGCATTAATATTTTCGTGAGTATATCAGTGCAACTGCACTGACATTGACCTTTCAAAAAAACGCCAATAACCCGAGATATATGTACTAACCTGCGGACGTGTAGCGTTAAGCGTCGCTGATTTGACAGGATATACAATGTTCAGGTGGTTATTCGAGTTCCACTAACACCCCGACGGGGTGTGGGTATGGGTAAGGA